>JGI24710J26742_10000115_pt1 | contig 67030 bp, 48 predicted proteins | sample BioPla2DNA2_FD_26742 | JGI IMG/M metagenome (IMG submission 26742) | reverse complement strand
ACCCATACCTCGATCCGCTCGATCCGCACGGGCGACTGGACGTAGGGGAGCCGGCTCAGCGCCTCGTTGTAGGTGTCGCGGAAGTGGTACCCGAGAAAGAAGTGGCGGTTTTCATCGTAGTTGTCGGCGCTTATTTCGAACGGGATGACTTGTGTACCCCGTTGGCTGTTGACCGTGCGGACTTCCGACTCTTGTTGGGATAGCAGCGTATTCACCCGGAGCTTCCCGAACTGCAGGTCGGCCTTGACACCGAACAGTGCTTCGCCCGCGTCGATGAGCGAGTTGCGGGTGGTCATGTTCACGTTCCCCGCCTCCAGGTGCCGGATGATCTCATCTTCGTCACCCTGGTACGCTAGTTTTATCTTCCTGGCCTCCATGTCGAACGCCTCCTGGCTATCGTAATTGATGTCGAAGTCGATCTTCTCGCCCACCTTCGCGTTCAGGTTGACACGGATATCCTGTCCCATGTCGAAGGTGGTACGCCGCCTTGCCCGCTGGGGGAGGGTGGGGTTGTCTGTTCTATCGTGTTTTATCCCCATCGATATCTCAAACGTACCTTGGGTGGTCAGCCGCACGCCCCCAACACCAAAAACGGTTCCGGCGGGTTGTTCCGGCTTTCGCTTGTCACCAAGCGTGGATAGGGTGGACAGGCTGCGCGGGGCGAGGGAGTCGGCTTGCCCGATGGCGTTGCGTGACCTAAAGTAACGGGTCTGGAACCGCCAGGTGCGGTAGACCATGTACTCCTCCGGTGTCATGGTAAGCGTGACGATCACCCCGTTGTCACCGATCTTTTTTTCAAAGAGATAGCGGTTGGAGAGCGGGTCGTAGCGCGGTTCACCAAGCTCTTGGGATAAGGCACGGGGGGGCGGTAATTCATGCGTAACACTGGAAGGAAACGGCGTGTTCCCGTTCACAGTTGCAAATAGTCTATTCCCGTTTCCTGGCAGTAGGGAAAACAGAAGCAGCAGTAGGAGTGTATGTAGGAACTTTTTCAGAGCAACAACAGCTTAATACGGGTTTCCCGTGTTGACACCGTATCACGTAATCACACCTGTTATTGACTCTTTGGATGTTTCGCTTTATTAATTTTCGTGTTGACGGATTTTGTAGGCTTGCTTCGTTGATTTTGCGTTCGGCTTTCTGCAAATATTCGCTTTGTAACCTGTTTGTTTCTTCGTTTTCAAGCGCTACAATCGTTTCAGCGCCTCTTTGATGACTCCCTCTACCGGTAGGGTGGGCGACTCCTTGATGATTTTCGAGACGACCTTTCGCGAGGCGGTTTGTACGAAGCCCAGCATCACCAGGGCCGCAACGGCTGAGTGCCCCGTCTCTGACAGGTCGGTCTTATCGGGTAACTGGATGGCACCGCTTTCGTCGGTCAGCTTGATTTTGTCCTTCAGATCCACGATGATGCGTTGGGCCGTTTTCGCGCCGATACCCTTCACCGTTTGCAGTACGGTTGCGTTCTCTGTAGCGATCACGCTCTCCAGCTCTTTCGAGCTTAGCGACGAGAGGATGACCCGCGCCGTGGCGGGACCCACACCCGATACACTGATCAGCATAAGGAAGAGCTCCCGCTCATGTTTATCCATGAAGCCGAAGAGCACATGCGCATCATCCCGAATCGATTCGTAGACGTAGAGCTTGGCCGTCGATTGGTTACTGATGGCACCGTACGTGTTGAGTGTGATGTTCAACTGGTAGCCGATGCCGCCCTGTTCCAGCGTGACCGAGGTAGGGCTCAATTCCGCCACCTCTCCTTTAATGTAATCTATCATAATTCTTTAGTCAGATGCTCGTTTGCCGGCGAGCCGCCTCTCCGGCAGGGAAACGAGGGTAAGGGTGATTACGTGATACCGTACCTATAACGGTGAAAACCCCGAAAAAGTATGCAGCGGCTCAGAAAGTTGGGGCAACGGTTCACGTTGGGCGCTCAGTTGAGCGCATGTATCTTAAATATCAATTTAATGTTTGTCTGAAGTAAAAACGTGCCCTTTGGCCAACCCCCCTTCGCCTGTCTCTTTGTAGAGCGAGGGGAGGTCGTGCCCGGTCTCCTTCATTACCTGAACCACCCGATCGAACGACACGCGGTGGATGCCATCGGTGAAGGAGGAGTAGATGTTCGCGTCTAACGCGCGGGCAGCGGCATAAGCATTTCGCTCGATGCAAGGGATCTGTACCAGCCCGCATACCGGGTCGCAGGTCATCCCCAGGTGATGCTCCAGCCCCATCTCGGCCGCGTACTCGATTTGGGCCGGGCTACCGCCAAAGAGCTGGCTGGCCGCTGCGGCCGCCATCGCGCATGCGGTACCTATCTCGCCTTGGCAGCCCACCTCGGCGCCCGATATTGACGCGTTCTTCTTTACGAAGTTGCCCACCAGCCCGGCCGTCGCTAACGCCCTTAGTACCCGGTTCTTACTAAATTCGCGGGTTCTTTCCAGGTGGTACAGCACCGCGGGAACCACCCCGCAAGAACCACAGGTGGGGGCGGTCACGATCATACCTCCCGCGGCGTTCTCTTCCGCGACCGCCAGCGCGTAGGCGAACACGAGCCCCCTCGACTTCAGTGAGGCGTTGTGTCCCTTCGCCTTGATGTGGTAGCTGCAAGCCTTTCGGTGCAGGCTCAGCGGACCGGGGAGGATCCCCTCGTTGTCGAGTCCTCTCTCCACGGCGGATCTCATCGCCTCCCACACCTTCTCCAGGTAGTCCCAGATATCCTCGCCCTCGCACTCTTCCACGTACTCCCAGTAACTTTTGCCCGTACGTTCGCACCACCTCATCACATCGGTCATGGTGCTCATTGGGTAGATCGTCTGCCCCTCATCGTCGGAGCTGCCGATGGTCTTCTCGCCATCGGAGAGGCTCCCCCCGCCCACGCTGTAAATGGTTTGGGACTCCAGGAGCGCATCGTTGGCATCGTACGCCTCGAACTTCATCGCGTTGGGATGAAACGGCAGGAAGATGCTTGGCAACCACTCGATGGTGGTGGGTGCGATGGGCTCCATGACGTTCAGGATCGCCTGGTCGGTCAAGTGCCCTTTTCCGGTGGCAGCCAGGCTGCCATAGAGGGTGACGACGTATCGCTTCGCCTTGGGATGCTTCACGGTGAATAGGGTGGCGGCCTTCTTGGGTCCCATGGTGTGGCTACTCGATGGCCCGTTGCCAATGCGGTACAGTTTTTTAATTGATTTCATATGATTGTTTTATTGTTTGTTTCGGTATATGGAACTCGCTTTTTATCTTTCGCAAATATAACTATAAAGTTTGATGTTCAAGCAAGCTTGTCCTCTGCTCATTTGACTTAACGAAATAGTTCACTAGTGTTAGACTATTTCTCGTCATGGCATAGTACAAGCAAGCTTGTCCTCTGCTCATTTGACTTAACGAAATAGTTCAACTGAAGTTTAGACTATTTCTCGTCATGGCATAGTACAAGCAAGCTTGTCCTCTGCTCATTTGACTTAACGAAATAGTTTTGTAAATTTGCGGTTTAAAATAGAAATGAGATGAACGCTCGGGGAAATTACACCTACACGATCGAGGCACAGGATATCGATTTCAGGCGTCGGGTATCGCTTGCTTCGTTGACTAATTTCGTGCTGATCACAGCGGGCAGGAATGCCGATGAGAACGGGTTTGGCCTGTTGGAGTTGCAAACGGGGAACTACACGTGGGTGCTTTCGCGGCTCGTGATCGATATGAAGCGGATGCCGACGGAGGGCGACTCGCTCTCCATTGAGACCTGGATTGAGCACGTGGGAGCCGTATTCACGACCCGTAATTTTAGGCTTAGTGACGCCTCGGGGGAGGTGATCGGTTACGCCGCCTCCACGTGGGCAGCGATAGATATGGAGACCCGGCGAAGCGTTCGCCTAGATACCTTACCCTCGATGCACGGTTTTATCGTTCCCGAAAGCACGCCGATTGGTGTGCCGGGACGAATCCCAAGCGCTAACGGAGAGGTGGCCAACACCTTTTCCATCAAGTACAGCGATATTGACGTGAACGATCACGCCAACAGCCTTCATTATATCCGTTGGATTTCGGACTGCTTCACGCCCGATTTTTACCGGGCACACTTTATTCGTCGGTTCGAGATCAACTTCCTGCAGGAGCTCACCTTTGGTGATGAGGGTGAAGTGTACCGAGAAACAGTTACGGGCGAGGAGTACCTTTTTCAGATCGTTACGCGTGACCGGGGTGCCGCCTGCCGCGCCCGGCTTCTGTTCGAACCGGCGTATTAGCCAGACTTTGTCTCTAATTTGTCTACTCCTACCGTTGCGGGATTTCCAGTATCAGCTTGTTGTTCTACAAGAGATTGCTTGCCAATTCCGAGAGTTCGCTTCGTTCCCCTTTCACGAGGTTCACGTGGGCGAATAGGTTTTGTCCCCTCATTTTGTCGATCATGTAGGCCAGTCCGTTTGACCACGTGTCGAGGTAGGGAGAGTCGATCTGTTGTAGGTCGCCCGTGAACACCATTTTCGTCCCTTCGCCCGCCCTGGTGATGATGGTTTTCACCTCGTGTGGGGTCAGGTTTTGCGCTTCATCGATGATGCAGAACGTATTGGTAAGGCTTCTTCCCCTTATAAAGGCCAATGCTTCAATCTCGAGCCGTCCCGACTTTTGTAATTCATCTATCAGTTGAATCTCGGAGCTATTTTTTCCCAATTGCGATTTAATCACGTTCAGGTTATCGAACAGCGGCTGCATGTAGGGTGCAATTTTCTGTTTCTCGTCTCCCGGTAAGTAGCCCAGGTCCTTGTTTGACAGCGTCACGATGGGGCGTGCCAGCAGTATCTGTTGGTACGTTCGGTGCTGTTTCAGCGCGGCTGCTAGCGCGAGGAGCGTCTTGCCCGTCCCCGCTTTCCCCGTGAGCCCCACCAGCTTTATCTTGGGGTCATTCAGTATCTCCAGCGCGAAGGTCTGCTCCGCGTTACGTGGGTGGATGCCGAAATTCCCCGTCTTCTCTACCTTCTGCACGGTTTGTGTAAAGGGGTTGTACCGTGCCAGCACGCTGTTGCGCTCACTGGTTAGGATAAAGCACTGGTTGGGATCGAACTTGATGTTGAATTCGAACTCATCCAGGTCCACCCCCTCCGGTTGTATGTACATTTTATCGATCAGGTCGGGGTTGACCCCTTCGATGGCCGTTTCGGAGCGATCGAACAGGTCTACATCGACCACCTTGTCGTTAATGTAATCCTCCGCCACTAACCCGAGAGAGCGTGCTTTCATGCGAAGGTTGATATCCTTGGAGACCAGGATGGTTTTTGTTCCCTGGTTCTTTTCCGCCACTTCCCACACCACGGAGAGGATGCGGTTATCGGCTGTTTTTTCAGGGAAGGCCTCCGCTATCTTTTTGCCAGTGTCGAACGAGGCATTCACGATATATAGTTTTCCTCGACCTAAGCCCAACTCTGCGCCATTGGTGAACAGGTCGTCGTCGGTAATCAGGTCCAGCTCCCGCACGAATGCACGGGCGTTGAAGTTAATCTGGTCGCTCCCCTTTTTGAACTTGTCCAGCTCCTCCAGTACCACGAACGGGATATAGATGTCGTTCTCCTCGAAATTGTCGAGGCACTTGTAATCGTGCAGTATCACGTTCGTGTCGATAATGAAATTCTTTTTTGTTGCTTTGGTTGTTCTTTTCCCCTTGCTTGCAGTAGATGTTGCCATGTTTCAACAGTTTTGTTGGTTTCGTATGTTACTTTTCAAAGGTTGCAGTTGTGTAGTGCCTCTTAGTAAAAAACGTTCAACCTGCTAAAAATGTTTTGGCACGTTTGCTTTCTTCTCTATTCTTCTGTTTCTCGTGCTTTTTCTCTCCTTTTCTTGATTTGTCATTTCCGCCCTTGGCTTACTCTTCTCTTCCCTCTGCCAAAGCGAAAAGTAGACACCGCGCATTATTTTTTAAAAAATTGACCGATTTATTTTTTTGCAATCATTTTATCTCTATCTTTGCGACGCACAAGTGTTTTTTTTAGTGGCTGTTATATAGTTTCTTCACGTTGTTAAGTTATTTATTAACTCCCCCTTATATAAAGGACTTCTGCGTAAATCATTTATTTTTCATTTTAATTACTTTACATGAACATTTTTGTAGCCGGCCTAAGTTATCAGATTACTGAGGCCGATTTAAGAGAACTTTTCGAGGAGTATGGCGAAGTTTCCTCCGCGAAAATCATTACCGACCGCGAAACCCGCCGCTCCAAAGGCTACGGATTCGTAGAAATGCCCAATGAAGAAGAGGGACAGCATGCCATTGACGAACTGAACGAAGCTGAATATTACGGGCGCACTTTGTCTGTATCGCTCGCTCGACCACGTCCCGAGGGGGATCGTCCAAGGGGTAACTTCCGTAGAGAAGGTGAAGGCTTCGGCCACCGCGATAGGAACAGGTACTAATCTTTATAGGTTCACCAGGAAAGCTGCATCGTTCGATGCGGCTTTTTTTGTATCTTCGCGGAGAAGAGTTGAGGTCCGCACACGGTCTTCTAAAGGTGAATCTTATCAACGGTATTAATAGGCGAATCGTACGGTTTGGGTTGTTTCATGAACCGTCCGATAATTTCAAGGTAAAGTAATTATGTGTTGCACGCTCCTAACCATTGAGACATCCACCTCCGTTTGTTCCTGTGCCCTTTCACGGGGTGGCGAGGTAATGGTGAACAGGGAGAACTATGAAGGACAATCGCACGCCTCGCTCCTGGGTGTTTTCGTTCATGAGATCATGGAGCATGCGCGGCGAGAGGGTTTACCACTCGACGCGGTGGCCGTGAGCAGCGGCCCCGGCTCCTACACGGGCCTGCGGATTGGCGTTTCGACCGCAAAGGGGCTCAGCTACGGGCTGGATCTGCCGCTTATTGCCATACCTACCCCTACGATTATGGCCTCGATGATGGCTGGCAGGGTGGGCGAGGGGGAGTGGCTCTGCCCGATGATAGATGCCCGCCGGATGGAGGTATATGCCACCTTGTACGACCGCTCGTTGAACGTGCTCCGGGAGACTTCGGCCGATATCGTGGAGGAGGGGAGCTACGCCGACTGGTTGGATAAGCGACCGATAACCTTCTTTGGGGATGGTGCTGCCAAGTGCCGCTCCAAGATCACGCACACCAACGCCCGGTTCGTGGATGATGTGCATCCCCTCGCCTCGGCGATGGTGCCGCTGGCCGAGGAGGCGTTTCGTGCCGGCTGTTTCGAGGATACCGCCTATTTTGAACCCTTTTACCTAAAAGAGTTTGTGGCCACCGTGCCGAGAAATAAATTGATACACAATAAAGCTTGAGCAGCACAAAATGATACGAGCGGAAAAAATATACAAGAGCTTTGGTTCGCTTCAAGTGTTGAAGGGGATCGACCTGCAGGTGCAGAAAGGAGAGATCGTCTCTATCGTGGGACCGAGTGGCGCGGGTAAGACCACCCTGCTCATGATCATGGGCACGTTGGAGAAGGCCGACTCGGGCAAGGTCATCATTGATGGCCACGAGTTGCATACTCTTGGAGAGAAGAAGCTGGCCGCTTTCCGCAATCAAAATATCGGCTTCGTCTTCCAGTTTCACCAGTTGCTGCCCGAGTTCACCGCGCTGGAGAACGTGATGATCCCCGCGCTGATAGGTCGGGCGAGGCATGCCGATGCTGAGAAGCGGGCAGAGGAGCTGCTTAGGCTCATGGGGCTTATGGAGCGTGCGGAGCACAAGCCGGCCGAGTTGTCCGGTGGGGAAAAACAACGGGTGGCGGTGGCCCGTGCCCTGATCAACGACCCGCTGGTGGTGTTCGCCGACGAGCCCTCGGGGAGCCTCGATTCCGACAACAAGGATGAGCTGCACCGCCTTTTCTTCGAGTTGCGCGACAAGCTCGATCAAACATTTATCATCGTTACGCACGATGAGCAGCTGGCATCGATTACCGACCGAACCATCCACATGCTGGACGGCGAGATTGTTACGCCAGGCGAGAGATTATCTAAGTAAACAATTAAAATCAAACGAGATACCTATGAAGTTTAAAATTCTACTTATGGCAATGGCAATAGGCGGAAGCTTACTCGCTTGCGGTGAGGCTTCCAATGAGAGAAAAGGGGCGAACGAGCCGGATGAACTAATCGGCAAGGCATCGCCCGTGATAGAGAACGGCGTGATGACCCCGGAAGTGTTGTACAGCTTCGGGCGCGTGGGCGACCTGTCGGTATCGCCTGACCGCTCCCGCATCGTTTACCAGGTTACCTACGTCAGCATTCCCTATAACCGCACCAACTCCGAGCTGTTCGTGATGAATAGCGACGGCTCTGACAAAAAGCAGCTCACCGCGACGAACTTCCGGGAGAGCCAACCCCGTTGGATTGGGAACGGCGAGCGAATCGCCTTCTTGAGCAACGAGAGTGGATCGTCGCAACTATGGACGATGAAGTCCGATGGTAGTGATAAGAAACAGTTATCGGAAGTGGAAGGGGGGATGAGTGGCTTTATCTTCTCGCCCGATGAGACGAAGCTGCTGTTCGTGAATAGCGTGAAGACGGTGCAGACCGCCCCGGATAGGTACGCCGACCTGCCGGAGGCATCGGGACGGGTTGTAGATGACCTGATGTATAAGCATTGGGACCACTGGGTGGAGAGCGCTCCCCATCCCTTCGTGGCCGACCTTTCTGACGGTAAGCTCATCAGCGTCCGTGACATCATGGAAGGTGAGCCCTACGAATCGCCTATGCTTCCCTTCGGGGGAGTCGAGCAGTTGGCGTGGAGCCCCGATAGCAAGACCATCGCTTACACCTGCCGCAAGAAGACGGGGAAGGAGTACGCGGAGTCGACCAACTCCGATATTTACTTCTACGATGTTGAGAGCGGTGAGACACACAACATGACCGAGGGGATGATGGGGTATGACGTGAACCCGAGTTTCTCCCCCGATGGTACAAAACTCGCCTGGTTGAGCATGGAGCGCGATGGCTACGAGGCGGACAAGAATCGGCTTTTCGTGATGGAGTTGGCCACGGGCCAGAAGAGCTACGTTACCGAGTCGTTCGATTACAATGCCGAGGTCATCGCCTGGGCTGATGATAACCGCACCCTCTACATGGTGTCGCCCTACCAGGGGACCAATCGTCTCTTCTCGGTCGATGCTGTCACTTGCGAGATCAAGGAGATCGCCAGCGGGAAGCATGACTACCTCTCGGTGGACCTGATTGATGGCGCATTAATCGCCAGGCGTCAGTCGATGTCCCAGCCTGCCGAGATATACCGGGTAGAGCTGGCCTCGGGTGAGGCTACCGAGCTGTCGTTCGAGAACAAGCATATTTTAGATCAGCTTACCATGGGAGAGGTGGAGGAGCGGTGGATCACTACCACCGACGGGAAGCAAATGCTTACCTGGGTAATCTACCCGCCCCATTTCGATCCTTCGAAGAAGTACCCCACGCTTCTCTACTGCCAGGGCGGGCCGCAAAGCATGGTCAGCCAGTTCTGGTCGTACCGCTGGAACCAGCAGATCATGGCGGCTAATGGCTATATCGTGGTGGCACCCAACCGCCGCGGGTTGCCCGGTTTCGGTCAGGAGTGGCTGGAGCAGATCAGCGGCGATTACGGGGGACAAAACATGAAGGATTATCTATCGGCCATCGACGCGTTGGCCAAGGAGCCTTTCGTGGATGAGGAGCGACTGGGGTGTACCGGTGCCAGCTACGGTGGTTTTTCTGTTTTCTGGTTAGCCGGGAACCACAACAAGCGCTTCAAGGCCTTCTTCGCACATGCGGGTATCTTTAACCTGGAGGCGCAGTACCTTGAGACTGAGGAGATGTTCTTCGCCAATTGGGATATGGGTGGTCCCTACTGGGATAAGTCGAATGCGACGGCGCAACGCACCTACCAGAATTCACCGCACCGGTTCGTCGACAGGTGGGATACCCCCATTATGATTTCGCACGGTGAGTACGACTACCGCATCCTGGCCTCGCAGGGCATGATGGCATTTAACGCCGCCCAGTTGAGGGGTATCCCGTCGCGGATGCTCATCTTCCCCGATGAGAACCACTGGATCTTCAAGCCGCAGAACGGTATCCTTTTCCAACGCGAGTTCTTCCGCTGGTTCAACGAGTGGTTGAAGTAAGGGGCATATATGTTTGAGGAAGACCTGGTCAATGGTTTCATCCCCTACATAAATGGATATAAAGGCAAAAGCTGAAAATATTTTGCAGAAAACAGCGGATTTATTTTTTTTGTAATAAAAAAATAGCTACATTTGCAGCCGCTACAGTAATGATGTGGCTATTTTGACAGGGTGTGGTAGTTCAGTTGGTTAGAATACCGGCCTGTCACGCCGGGGGTCGCGGGTTCGAGTCCCGTCCATACCGCAAAAGCGACTTTTTAAGTCGCTTTTTTTTATGCGCAATCGCTAAAGCCCTTCTTTAAAGGAGATTATGTTAAGGTTAAGGCTTGTTCCCGAAAGCTTTGCAGCTGTTGGAGCCGTTGTTGTAGCTTTCAACGTTGCTCTAGTATATCTCCTGTTCCGATCCCATAAAGGCTTCAAGTTGATGTGATGTGAGTTCAAAATCGTGTTTAGTCCGTCTTTTTTTGTGGAATATCTTCCAATAATTTATTAACTTGCGGCTGTGTAAAGTGCATGATTTTTATTTTTTTAGTTTGCAGTTCAAAAATCAAAGATAGAAAAAATACGCTTTACATACTTTTAGGGACAGTAACTGAAAAATTCAAAAAATAAACATGAAAATATCATCAATAAAGCTTTTAGGAATATTATTCCTTTCAATCATGTTCGTAGCGTGTGGAGTTAATACCAATAAGCAGATACCATCAACAAAGAAAGGCATCATGGATGCCTTCAAGGCAGGCACATTGCCTCAATCTTATGTGCCGGCGGCATTTTTTGTGCACTTCAATCAAGATCAAAAGACGGGAGATTCAGCCGTAAACGCCCATCTACATTTCCTGCAGAATACCGATGCGGATATATTGAAAGTCCAATTTGAGCAGTATGTAGCGCGTATATCCGGACTCGACAAACAGGAGACATGGGATAATATTACCCCCATCCCCACAGATTTTTATCGTCCAACGGTAGAGATTATCAAGAAAATTTACGATCAGGTCGGTCAAGATGTATACGTTATTCCGACGGTATATTCTGCCTATCAGGTAGCACGTCAGTCTCTACGCGATGAGAATATTGCCAAAGCAGGCATAGAGCGTCCTGAGGACTTGAAACGCGTTTTGGGCTATTATCAAGAGGCTTTGAAATGGTTTGTCAGTGAATGTAAGGAGATAGGTATACAGGGATTTTATATGACAACTCAGGGCGGAGAGATGAAGTATAATGATATTCCTGGATTCTTTACTGACATCATCAAACCGTATGATTTGGAACTCATGAATATGTGTCAAAAGGATGCCAAATTAACCATTCTGCATATATGTGATTGGGAAGGCACATACGATGATCTCAGCAAGTATGTAGACTATCCTGGGGATATTGTAAACACTCCGTTGCATTTAAATGGTAAGCCTTTTACACTGAAAGACGGTGAGCAGCTCTTCCGTCGTCCTGTCCTTGGTGGATTACAGAGAGAGGGCATCATTATCAAAGGCACTACTGACGAGGTAAGGGTTGCTGTAAGCGAAGCCATCGAAAAAGGGCCGAAGGGACGCATGATGTTAGGTGCCGATTGTACCGTTTCCGCTGCTCCGGTAGAAAACATACATGCTGCTGTAGCTACGGCCCACGGTGTAAGTAAAGCGAAATAAAAGAGGCAGGTATATTGTGGCTACAATGTTAGCAGGAAAACTCCGTTCTTGAAAAGAGTATCTGGGTTATTATTTTATGGGCTTTAATATACACATGGCTTCCATTAACATGCATCCGGAAAGATGCGGCGTTAGACATACCGGCTCATCATCCGCCGGTGCTTTACGCCAACGACCGGCATACAACATGGTATTCGGGTTTACTCCCTGCTCAACCATGATGGTTGCCAGGTTGGTCAAATAGTCATGAAATTTCTGCCGCGTGGTTCGATTCAAAGCTTCCTCATTAACTAATTTGACAAAATAGCGAAAAAATATCCCATGGAATAAACCGCCATCGCCCGAGGTGGCATCGGGAAGCACACCGTTTCTTGAGAGATGATCGGTTGCATAACTTGCCGCCAAAGCGGCATCATCCAAGTATTGCTGATCGCCTGTAATAAGGAAAAGCTCATGGGCTGCTCCAAGGAACGTTCCAATATTATAGGTGAAAATCCAATTTCTCTGAATTTCCCCCCGACTATTGATGTTATCGTAAACAGCGCCGGTTTCACGGTCAAACAGGTAGTTCTTTTCCCAAACGTAAATCTTGATGGCTTCATTCAAATAAGCGTTCTTCAACTTGCCATCCTTAAATTTAGCCTGATCAAAATGACGAAAAAGCCGGGCAGCAATCAAAGCGGCTGGTCCGTTGGAACAGGCATTCTTTGACTTTGAGGCATCCGTTTTCCAAGTGATACCGCCATACCATGGGGCTTCATCTTCAGGTCCCCATGTCGGCCAAATCCAATCATCATACATCTGACGGGCTTTTTGAATGTACATTTTATTCCCTGTACACTCAAACATGCGGATTTGCGCCAGGACAAACCACTCCATGTCATCCACGTAAACATTCCACCACGGATCTTTCGGATTCATTTTGCCGGCAAAATTGTATTTAGGCATTCCTTCCCACCACAAGGGAAAAAGCTTCTTATACTGCTTGTCACCAGTTCGTGTATAGGCATCAACCAAAACATCCATAGCATGAGCTTGTGGCCAATAATGGTCGGTTGTCATATCAGACAAATTGCTGCCGTAATTAAAATAATAACGTTCCGGGTATCCTTCAAAATTAGCTCCCCAAAAATTCTTGATAAGTGCCTGCGACATACCGTCAGCCATCTTGTTCCAATAAGCGGCATCCTTCTGCGCGAAAGAAGGGAGCCAAATACCCGCAACCAATAACAATGTTGCAAATAATCTCATATTCACGTCTAATTATTAAGTTTACTACGGCAAATATATTCATTTTTACTTTTCAAATCTCTTTTAGGTTCGCATGGTACTGTTTTACTTCTTTGATACAGGTCTTGCCAGTTTGATTGGAAACGAAATACTCGAAAAGCAGACCTCTTTAACTCTTGCTCCGTTTTTGATATGTTGTACTTGTTGATAAAGCCCGTTTTTCTAGGCAAAAAAAGCTAACAGTTAAATTTGCTTTTTGTTATAATAGTAAAGAGGTTCGTTCTGTCAATGCCATTGCCAGCTTCTTGATAAATATAACAGGGCCCTGTAAAATGTTTTACAGGGCCCTGTTATACTTTGAAAGTAGTTGACAGGTTACGAAAAAGCCAATAAAAAGCACTATTCGCTTATTTCACGCTAAAGGCAAATGCCAGCGGCTCGTTTTTTAAACCCTTGGGCAGGGTTACCGTAACTTTATCGTCATTGACTTTGTATCGTAAAGATTTTCCGGTTTGCAAAAGCGTTACCTTGCTCCCTTTCGCGGGGATATTGGTTCGCCACTCTATGGTTGCGGGTAGAGTGTCGTTTTCAGGTAAGGCGTAAAGGGCATACATCTTCTTACCATCCTTGGCTGCTGTAAACCAGATGTTGCCGTCGTTATAATAGGGGGTGATGGTGGTTCCATAGATAGCTTCTCCGTTTTTTTGGAGCCATTTGCCTATTTCTTCAAAACGAGAGTAAACCTCATCCGGGAAATTGCCTTTCCCATCGGGACCGGCACCCAACAACAAGCTTCCACCTTTGGCAACTATCTCCATCAACTTGCCTATTACTAAATTTGAAGATTTGAATCTTGCACGTGGTGTCCATCCCCAATCGGCGCTCAGCGTCATGCAACTTTCCCAAGGGTAGGGGAGCTGTACTTCCGGAATTTGCTGCTCGGGTGTTTGATAATTCTCAAATTCACCATGAATGGTCCTATCCACAATGATAAGCCCGGGCTGAGCCTTGCGGGCCATGTCAGCAATTTTAGGCATGTCAATAAAGACCTGTCTGCGTTCGCTGTTTACCCATCCGCCATCTAACCACAAGATGTCAATGTCACCGTAATTGTTCATCAGCTCTTCTATTTGGTTATAGGTGAATGTTTTGTACCTTTCCCACCGTTCGGGGTTTTGTTCGATGCTGTAATTATGTGCACGGTCAGGTGTTGCACGATGGGGCCACCAATAATCGGGGCAATGCCAGTCGGGTTTCGAGAAATAGGCGCCAATCATAAACCCCTCTTTTCTGAACGCGTTGAAGACGTGTTTTGTCACATCGGCTCTCGGGTTCTCTTTGAAAGGACCTTTCGTGATGGAATAATCGCTATATTTTGTGTCGAACATGTTAAATCCATCATGATGCTTTGTGGTAAAGACAAGGTATTTCATCCCGGCCTCTTTGGCAGCATGTGCCCATCTTTCGGGGTCATATTCGGTAGGAGTAAACTGTTTTGATAAATCCCAGTACCAATGCTTGTACTCTTCATAGGTCATGGTAGTATCGCGTGTAATCCAATCTTCGGATGTAATTGCCCACGATTCCACCATCCCGGGAACGGAGTAAATGCCCCAGTGAATGATAAGTCCGAACTTTAAATCCTGCCACGCGTGCAGTTTATCCAGCACTTTTTGGTCTGTCGGCCATACGTATTTATCGGATACGCCGTGCACGAAACTTTGTTGGCTATATAGCGACAAGGAGAGCAAAAAAACCAATGTTACTGCAAATAGCTTTCTTTCGTTGATCATGATTAATTGTCTTGTAAAGAAGAAAGAGACTGTACCAAAAGCATGATTACCTGATACAGTCCCTTTTTTGAATATATTATATCTTATTTAGCCCAAAACATCTTGTCAGTAAAATTATCTTTATCTTTAAAGAGATTGTAATTCTCCGGGTTTGAGTTCCTTTCACTTGGCGGATAACGCAACCTATTGGGAACATTCGGATTTGTTGAAGAAGAGTGGTCCGTTGGGAAGTATAATTCCGGATATCCGCTTCTTCTAATTTCTGACCAAGCTTGGGTAGTTTGAAGGAAACCAAAGTTCAACCAAGTTTGTGTCGCGATAACTTCTTCTTTGTTTGAAGCGGTCTCCCATTTGTTTTCTGCAAAGGCGATAACATCTTCTGCCGCGGGAGGAGGCGTAGGGGGACGGTATGTAGCTGTCGAATTGATATCGTAATAAAATTCGGTTGAAAAAACCATGCCGTTTACGAATGCCTCTTTTGCATCACCGCTTGCATAACCCTTGTTTATCGCGCTTGCTTTATATAACGCAACCTCGGCAGCCGAAATTATGATTCCCGGCATATCCCTGTTACGGCTGAATGTAGCCGTATCATAGGAACAATAATAGTTTTCATTGTTCGGTCTTTCGAAAAGAGCTACTTGGGTTGCATAATCAGTACGTGTATCCACCCCAACGTAGTTGCCTTCGGAATTTGCATCAAATAGAATAACCAGCCTGGAGTCTCCTTCCAATGCATCTATCATTGCCTGAGAGGCCCTGTTTAGCTGTCCACTCCAAGTTTCCCATCCACCTTGATACCCGTCGCCATAGTTAAATCCGTCACGATCCGGAACTACCTTGATATTCTCATCATTGTTATCAACCATAGGATATTTTGATGGGTTTTCAAGCATCTCCCTGATAGCAGCTTGTCCTTCCGTTTTTAAAGAACCGTTATCCGCAACTCTTGTAGCAACGCGCAAACGCAATGAGTTGCAGTATTTCCGCCACAACATTAAATCGCCCCCGTTAATAAAATCCTGCGCTTTTAAGGCACTTGATGTAAGGGTAGAGAGAGAGGTCATGTTTGCCAATTGATCATTAATAGACTTTAAATCCGTTAGAACCAACGAGTAAATAGATTCTGCCGTGTCGTAAGCCGGATATGATTCAGCAACATTGCTGGTAACGGCCAAATAACCTGCTTTCGTAAATGGAACGTCCCCCCAGCAATCGGAAACCTGGATTAAATGGTCATACACGAAAATACGGGATAACAGTACAAAAACCTCGTAATTGGGCTTACTGGCATCGCTTAACTTACTGTAAACATCTTCTAAAACCCGATACTGAGTTAACGCGTCGTAAAAATTATTCCAACGCTCTTCATAATAATTGTCGGAGTTTTGGTATCGTCCTTCAGAATTTAAAAATCCCAATGTTTGAGCAAAACGGCTAATAGCAGAGTAGTCCCATGCAAATATTCTCATATAGGAGTTGAAAGTATATTCTCTTCCGGCATAAAACACTCCTGTCATTAGTTTTTCACAAGAGGCATCGTTTGTTTTAGAAGGATCAGCATACTTAGAAGAATAATCTTCTTCACTACAAGCAACCATTGTCAATGCAAAGATGCCTATGAAAAGTAATTTGGTAAATATATGTTTCATCGTTATAATTGTTAATGATTGTTATAAACATGTCGATTTCATAAATTAAAAAGCAGCTCTAAGGGAAATCCCAAATGTTCTGGTTGTCGCTGTTGACCCTCCAATCTGTGTTTGAGAAATCCACGATGTTCCATCAGTAGCTTCCGCGTCAAAAATGGGTAGGTTTTTATATAAGTAGAATGGATTTCTTGCAAAAACAGCTATCGATAGATTTCTACAATCAAATCGTGACGTGACATGTTTGGGAAGATTATATCGCAAAACCAGTTCTCTAACTTTAACATAACTGTTTTCAAAAACAGAATGGGAATAATAGGTAGGAACGCCAACCCCCCAATTGTATGTCCAGTTGTACCATTTATCAGCTTCTAAGATAATGTCGTTGACAGAGCCGTCTTCTTTAACACCGGGTAGGATAATTCCATTATCATATACAATGGCCCCGGCAGGAGCATTACCTGTTCCTATACCAACAGGCTTGTTTGTTCCAATGTTATCTGGAAAATAATACCTTAATCCCCCATGTTCGGCATCTCTGTATTTCATTGATTCAACTAACGATCCTCGTCCCATTATATATTGGTAGGGCGTGTTCAGGATGTCGCCTCCAATACGAAAATCAAGAGATACATCGAAAGAGAAATTTTTGAAACTTAGTGTAGAACTAACGCCACCAACCGATTTAGGCATAGCATTTCCTACTTTTACCCGATCTTCCGTTAGCTTATAAAAACCGTCACTACCTACAACGAAATTTCCATTACTGTCTTGCAGAGGAGCAAAAGAGTAAAGGTCACCCATAGGTTCTCCAACATGAGATTCTACACGAAGTGCCCCACCATCAATTGATGAATGAACCAATACATCGACACCCTCCGTTAGTTTTGTAACTTTGTTCTTGTTGAAAGCGATGTTACTGCTGACGTCCCAACGCCAATCTTCTGTCTGTATGGGTGTTCCGTATACTGCAAATTCGAATCCGTGATTTTGAAGTTCTCCGATATTTAAGAGAATAGATCTACCTCCCGAACTACTCGGCATAGTGGTCTCTAATATCTGGTCTTTAACGACGTTACTATAAAAAGATGCCTCAAATCCTAATCTATTGCCAAAAAATTTGCTTTCCCATCCGGCTTCAAACTCATATTTCTGTTCAGGACGAATTTTTTCATTACCAACACTGGTTGAAACCGTGTTGTGTATATATCCCGAAGACGCTCCTTGATTGTATGCCTGAACTGCCTTATAGATTTCAGGAGCATTACCCACTTTTCCATACGAAACACGGAGTTTCCCATAATCATACCATCTTGGGATGGAATTACGGAAGGCATCCGTGTAAATAATACTTGAGTTGACGGACGGGTAGAAGAAAGAATTACTACCTTTTGCCAATGTTGAAGTCTTCTCTTGTCTTCCTGTTCCTTCGATGAAAAAGTAATTATCCCATGACAAGCTTAATGTACCTAAGAAAGCCGTTTTTAGGTATTCACTCTTGTACATAGAGGCATTGGGAGTATTTTTACTTGCATTTATGTGGAACCAGTTTTCAACGGATAGACCATCTCTTGTCGAGACAGATGAATTAAATACTTTTTCTGTTCTTCCTTGCCAACCGGCATTTGCTACCATTCCAATTTTATCGGTGAGATTGCGATTAAACATCAATAGGATGTCTCCATAGTATATCTCATAACTCCTGTTGGACAATCCATAACTACCGGTATATGACCCATAAGCAAGCGGTCTTTCTGTTTTGTTTTTATTTTCTATTGCCTCGGTGGTGTAGTCTGTTGATAACCTGCCTTGTAGCGTTAATCCGTCAATTATTTGCCAACTTGGGGTTACACTTGCAATGAGGCGATTATTACTCTCTAATTGCTCTTTACCAAATATGTTCCAAAAATATTCAGACACAAGAGAACTGGCAGCTAAAGGATACGCGAACGACTCTTCAGGGGTGGGGCTTTGTTCGGCACTATGTACGTTCATATAGCCCAAACTTGTAATAGTATGATCCCGGATATAGGCTACATCATCAAAGGCATTTGCCATACCTGAATAGTTATTTGTCAATCGGGTTATGCGGTATGGCCTATTTTTAATATCTTGAAGAATATAATTGGCAGTATATTGTAATTTTAACTTTTCATTTAGAGAATATGCTCCTGTCAGGCTAAAATTGTGCTTTTTATAAGTACTGTTATATTGCGTGGGCAAATTGTCGATATAGGTGTACGAAAAACGCATATTCCCTTTTTGTGAGCCTTGCGTTACAGCCAAATTGTACGTTTGGTTCCATCCCGTTCTGAAAATCTCATTCCAAGGATTAGCGCTAACCGGTTCGTACTTACGAACTGTTCCATCGTAAAACAAAATATCACTGCCGTCATATTTTGGGCCGAACGTTGCTGTCGCGGTTCTGATGGATTTATACGTTTTCCCGTTATAGGTCCTTTCCCAAAATCCCCCGGTAGCCTTTTCATAATCGCCGCGTGACCCCACGCGTACTCCAGGACCATAAGTCGTTTGATAAACAGGCATATATGCAACATAATCCGCGCTTATATTTGCATTGAAGTCAACTCCGATTCCCGATGTAGCAGAACCACTCTTGGTAGTAATCATCACGACACCGTTTGCTGCTTCAGAACCGTATAAAGCCGATGCGGATGCCCCTTTCAAAATAGATAAACTCTCGATATCTTCAGGGTTAATATCAACCAACCCGTTACTATTGATTCGTTGATCGTTCCAATAATCCCTTTCATTGGCGTCACCATTTCTAATAGGGACACCATTCACGATGATCAACGGTTGGTTTGTGCCGGTAATAGAGCTCAGTCCGCGAACATTTATTGATACAGCGGCAGCATTTCCTCCCGGTGCTGCCTGAATACGGACTCCTGAAGCTTTACCGTATAATGAAGTGGCAAAGTTTGGAGTTCCCGTTTTTACCAACTCAGACGCGGATACCGTTGATATAGAGTATCCCAATGCCTTAGATTCTCTCTTGATACCCAACGCGGTTACAACCACCTCCTCGAGCATTTCGGAGTCTTCTTCCAATACCACGTTGATACTTGTTCTACCATTAACGGCAACGGTCTGACTCTTCATTCCAACATAGCTAAAAATCAAGCTGCCATCTGATGGCACATTGCTCAATTCAAAATTTCCATCCAAGTCAGTTGCGGTTCCATGACTTGCATTACTTTGAAGCACAACGGTTGCACCAATAATAGGCTCACCGTAAGCGTCTTGTACGGTACCTTGCACAACAATGTTTTGTGCGAATAGGCCGATTGATCCAACCCACATGAATGTGAGAAATAGAGACCTCAATCGTTTGGATAAATTCTGTTTTTCCATTTGAAACAATTAATAGTGATAAATATTTGCGTTTTTTTCGCTGTGTTTTGAATTAACATGAGATTTCAAGCAAACTTCTACATATATGTTTAGACATTCAAATGCAAAGATATATAAAAAACAAAAGCAAAGTTTTTTTTTTGTTATTTTTTTTTGTTATTTTTTTCACTTATCTTTTTAATTTTGAAGAAAAAAAGCATGAAAATAGATCGTAATAGCCCTATTCCTTTGCACAAGCAGGCTGAGACACTTCTTCGGGAATTAATAACAGAGGAAGAATACAAAGAAGGGAAAATGTTGCCCAATGAAGTGGAATTGTCTAAACAATTGAAAATATCGAGAAATACATTGAGACAAGCCATCAACACGTTGGTTACGGAAGGTTTGTTGATACGAAAAAAAGGGGTGGGGACAAGGGTTGCCGAAAAAAACCTCTACAGTGAAGCGACTAATTGGTTGAGTTTTACGCAGGAAATGAGGGTGTTAGGGGTGAAAGTAGAAAATTTTGAATTGCACTTGTCTAAACAGACGCCAACAGGCGATGCGATGAAATTCTTTGGAATACCCAATGATATAAAAATTCTTCGTTTAGAAAGGTTGAGAGGTAAAGAAAACTATCCATTTGTTTACTTCCATTCCGAATTTAATCCCATAATAGGATTAGACGGTACAGAAAACTTCACTCGCCCACTCTACAAGATATTAGAAAACGATTATAATATAATCGTAAAAACCTCAAGAGAAGAGATCCGGGCAGCGGGAGCGGACAAATTCATCGCATCAAAATTAGAAATTGAAGTTGGCGATCCCATTCTCATAAGAAAAAGATTTGTAAGTGATGTAAATAACGTGCCAATCGAATACAATGTAGGTTGGTATAGGGCTGATTCTTTTAGCTACAAAATTGAATGTGTCAGGGAATTTAAAGTATCTTCTGATGGAATGTAATTACAGTAGTCGCCATTTTTCTTTGTAAAAGAGGTAAAAAATATTAAAAATAAATGTCGTAATTAATAGTTTATTTACTTTTGCATTTTGTATGTTCATACATTGTGTTGTATAGATTATAGGCACGTGCAAAATGGTTCTAAGCAGAAAAAATAATTACGATAAAAGTCCTTCAATTACATTAACAGAAGGATTTATACGTGAGGGATGGCAAAAAGTTTCATCTTTTATAAAGGAGAAAGCAAAAAACACCCAAACATTAACGATTGATTGTTATACCGGAATTTATTACGACTTTCTAAAATCGAAATTTCAAGAAATCGATAACACGTTGTTTATCGACACGTTAGAATTACTCAAATCGAAGGATGAAGTTGATGCATTAACCCGGTCTTTTTTAACCAAAGATATTCTGTTTGGTTTTTACACCAATCTTTCCGTCAGCGACTATTTCGATGAAGAAAAACTCCGTTCCGCGAGGGAAAGCATTGAGCAAACCCCAGGCACGGTAATCGTTTTCGGGTACGGAGCAGAGTATGTAACAAAAGGCGATATAACCATTTACGCGGATATGCCCCGATGGGAAATCCAGCAGCGGATGCGAAGAAAGGAAGTGAACGGGTTGGGAGTAAACAACAAAGATGAAGCTTTTTCACTTCAATACAAACGGGGTCTTTTTAACGACTGGAAAGTACTGGACAAGCACAAAAAATCAATCTATGATACTGTTGATTTCTGGCTTGACACTGTCAATGATGAACGACCCAAACTGATTGACAAAAATACTTTCTTCAAGGGAATGGATAAAGCATCGAGTTCCCCTTTCAGGGTTGTACCTTTTTTCGATCCCGCGCCTTGGGGCGGGCAATGGATGAAAGAGGTGTGCGATTTGGATCGTACGGTAAGTAATTTTGGCTGGTGTTTTGACTGTGTGCCCGAAGAGAACAGCCTGCTGCTTAAAGTTAAGGGTATTGAATTCGAGATGCCATCGATTAACCTGGTTTATACCCGAAGCAAAGAGTTGCTTGGGGAACCCGTTGAAGCCCGTTTCGGGAAAGAATTCCCTATCCGATTTGACATTTTGGATACAATGGGGGGAGGCAATCTCAGTTTGCAGGTACACCCAACAACCGAGTATGCACGGGATAACTTTGGTTTGTCTTACACACAAGATGAAAGTTATTACATTGTGGATGCCAAAGAGGATAGTTATGTCTATTTGGGGCTTAAAACCGGCATAAATCCTGATGAAATGATTGCCGATTTAGAAGAAGCCCAAAAAAACCCCCGCTTTGTGTTTGATGTGGATAGATACGTGAATAAAGTTCCCGCGAAAAAGCACGATCATTTCCTTATTCCCGGCGGAACCATACATTGTTCGGGAAAAGATACTTTGGTACTTGAAATTAGCTCGACTCCCAATCTTTTTACTTTTAAGCTCTGGGACTGGCAGCGGTTGGGACTCGATGGGAAACCGCGTCCGATAAATGTTGAACGCGGCAAGAAAGTGATTGCATGGGAAAGAGATACCGAGTTTACTTACAATGAACTTGTAAACAGGATGGAGGTTTTAAGTGAAACCGATACGGTTCGAGAAGAAAAAACGGGGTTGCATAGGAATGAGTTTATCGAAACAAGGAGGCATATATTTACCGATAAGGTAACGCACTACACCAACGATTCGGTTAACGTGCTAAATCTGGTAGAAGGCGATTCGGTGATTGTGGAGAGCCTAAACGGTCATTTTGAACCTTTTGTTGTCCATTATGCTGAAACCTTTATAGTGCCGGCTAAAGTGAAAATATATACCATTCGACCCTATGGTAGTTCAGAAGGGAAAGAGTGTGTTACCATAAAAGCATCCGTGCGATGTTAATTCATGAAGATGATGAGCACATTGAAAAAATCTAATCTCCTTGCTCCCATTGCTGCTTTTTTAGGCTTTTTTATCATGGGGGTTGTAGGTGGCGCTGTTATACCCTTTATCCAGGGGCTGGTAAATGACAGCATCAGCTTTGTTGCCGCGCTTTCGGTAATTTTCATCTCTCTTTCACTTATTCTGTTTTTTACCTTTAACCTCAAAAAAAATGTTCAGTAACGATTCACGAACAGTAATGACTTTGGATGCCGGTGGTACTAATTTTGTCTTTACGGCAATACAAGGCAATCAGGAAATAGTAAATCCTGTTGTATTGCCTTCCCATTCCGGCAACCTGTATGTTTGTCTGGAAACGATTGTTGAAGGATTTAACATGATAGAGAAAATGTTGGATGATAGACCTGTTGCCATCAGCTTTGCATTTCCGGGTCCCGCGGATTACGAGAACGGCATAATAGGTGATTTACCCAACTTCCCCGCATTCCGTGGCGGTGTGGCATTAGGCCCTTACCTGAATGAAAAATTCGGCTTGCCTGTTTTTATCAATAATGACGGCAACCTTTTCGCTTATGGAGAGGCCATTGCCGGAGCATTGCCTGAAATAAACGGCAAGTTGAAGAAGGCCGGAAGTTCCAAGCAATATAAAAACCTGCTTGGGATTACCATGGGAACAGGCTTTGGAGGCGGAGTGGTAATCAATAATATACTACTTACGGGTGACAACGGTTGTGGAGGTGATGTATGGTGTTCAGCGAATAAGTATAACAATGGTTTGATCGCGGAAGAGGGGGTCAGTATTCGTGCCGTTAAAAGGGTGTATCACGAATTGTCGGGCGATGATACAGAACTGACTCCCAAAGAGATTTATGACATTGCGGAAGGCGAACTGTCGGGCGATAGGAACGCGGCTATTGGTGCTTTTGAAGAACTTGGCAGGGTAGCCGGTTTTACCGTTGCCGAATCGCTCAACATTGTAGATGGCATTGTGGTGATTGGAGGGGGAATCTCCAAAGCATACAAATACATTTTACCGGCAATGGTAGATGAAATGAGTGGTACACGCGGCATGATAAGCGGCAACATCTTCCCTCGTCTGCAAATGAAAGTTTATAACCTTATGAGTGATGCGGATAGAAAAGAGTTTTTGCAGGATGAGTCGGTGTTGGTTCCCATCCCCGGTTCTGATAAAGAGGTGAGTTATAACATCGAAAAAAAGACAGGCGTGGTTGTAAGCAGCATCGGGACCAGTCGAGCCGTTGCTTTAGGTGCTTACGCGTACGCGTTGCGGATGTTGAATTAACCTGTTCTATTTTATTTAAAACGTTAATTTTTTAAATACAATATTGTATTTTTCATACACTGAAGTATAAAAACAAAATAGTCTTATGAAAAAAATAATTCTTCTTTTCTATTTGATCTCAACTGTAATCCTCGTTCAGGCACAAACAGTTTGGAGTATTGGTGAAAAAGACAACAGCGCTGCCGAATTTGCCTTGGCGCCTGATAAATATGCCGATTTCTTAAAAAACGATTTCGGATGGGAAGATAGATATTACATCATCGGGCTATCCAAGCCTGAAAAAGACTTCCCCTACATTCTCCCGGGAACCTCAGACGTTTGGGCAGGTTCGCTCAGTATGGCAGGATTGCGCACACAGGAGATAAATATCCTTTTCCGCATGAAAAAAGCAGGCCTCGGCAGAGATTACAAGTTGACGCTCGATATCCTGGACGTACAAAGTAAGTATCCGCCGTTACTTAAAGTAACCGTAAACGGAGAAATTCACAAGTTTGTATTGCCACCAGGGAAAAGCGACGCTTCCTTAATCGGAAATTACGATTCCATAACACCCCATACAATTGAAATTCCAATTAAAAATATTGCCGCGGGATCCAATACCATTCAATTGAAAATAATTGAAGGTTCGTGGCTCATTTTTGATGCTGTGCGCCTTGAAGGACCGGCTGAGGCAATGCTGGAAAATGTAAATCCTTCAGTTTACCTGAGAAATGTGAAAGCAGCCCAATACCAACTTTCACCGGAAATACAACCACTGTTGGTAGATGTTGAACAGCTGGCGGGTTTTCCGCAAATCACCGTTATGCTCGATGGAGAAAATATTCTTCAGCAACAATTGGAGAAAGGACGCTATAAACTGGAGGCACCCATGCCTGCTGTAAAAAATGCGATGACAAGCAGGTATGAAATTATAGCAGACGGTAAGCTCATTGAAGAGGGTTCCATTTTGCGTTCTCCGCAGCATATCATCACACCGGCAGATTATGTCGATACCCACATGGGTACCGCTCATTCGCGTTGGATGATTGCCCCCGGTCCATGGATGCCGTTCAGCATGGTGAAATTAAGTCCCGACAACGAAAAAGCCGGCTGGCAGGGCGGTTATGATCCATCCATCGAAAGCATAGGCGTTTTCAGCCATATTCATGAATGGACCATGGCCGGACTGGGCATGTTGCCCGTAAACGGTCCCTTAAAAATCAAAATAGGCGATCCGTCGGAAATAAACCGGGATCCTGACGCTTATCGCTCTGCCATAGACAAATCGACCGAAGAGACGCCGCTCGGTTACTACAAGGTAAACCTTACCGATTACGGCATCAAAGCCGAACTCACATCTACCACGCGCTGCAGCTTCCAGCGATACACTTTTCCACAGGATAAAGAGGGACGTGTGATGATTGACCTCAAGATTCCTGCTGAATACTGGTATCATATTTTGGATGCAGGTTTAAAACAGGTAAACGACCATACCATCGAGGGATACAGCCAACAGCAAACAACCAGGGTATGGTCTGAAGACGATAATCAGGACTACACCATCTATTTTACGATCGAATTCGATAAACCTATCAAAAACTTTGGCGCATGGATAAACGAAGATATTATTTGCGACAAAAACGAAGTAAGCGCACAAAAACCGTCACAAATGGGCTGTTTTGTTGAATTTGACACCAAAAGCAATCCGGTGTTGCAGGTACGAACAGGAATTTCATTTGTCGATATGGAAGGCGCTCGTAACAACCTTCAGGAAGAGATAATAACACCTTTCAATTGGAGTTTTGACGCTGTTAGAAATTACAACAAGCAAACCTGGAACAATATCTTAACGCGTGTAGATGTTCTAAGCAACGACCAACGCGAAAAAAAACGCTTTTACACCAACCTCTATCGTGCTTTTTGCCGCAATACATTCAGCGATGTGGATGGCAGGTGGACAGATGCTACCGAATTAATTCAACAACTGAAGGATCCGGCGAATGAGGTGGCACTGGGGTGCGATGCATTTTGGAATACTTTCTGGAATCTCAATCAGGTATGGAACCTGATTGCTCCCGAGTGGAGCAGCCGGTGGGTAAAATCGCAATTGGCAATGTACGACGCCAACGGGATGCTGGCAAAAGGTCCCGCTGGCATGGAATACATTCCGGTTATGGTGGCCGAACACGAAATCCCGTTGCTCGTAGGCGCTTACCAAATGGGGATTCGCGATTACGATGTGGAAAAAATGTTTTCAGCAATAAAGAAAATGCAAACCGTTAAACCGCAGAAGATTGGTGATGGGCTTGCCGGAAATCGTGATATCGAGGCTTATCTTAAATATAAATTCGTGCCGGCCGATTTGGGACGTTTCTCCAATTCGTTGGAATATTCTTATGATGATTGGACGGTATCGCAATTAGCTAAGGCGTTAGGGAAACATGATGATTATGATTATTTTGCCGATCGCGGAACATGGTGGAAAAACACCATTGACCCCGAAACCGGTTTTGCCAGATTACGCTACAGCGATGGTTCGTTTGAAAAAGATTTCGACCCGTTTAAAACTGGCGTGAATGATCATTACGTGGAAGGCAATGCTTGGCAACTTACCTTCTTTGTCCCCCAGGATGTTCCGGAGTTAATAAAAACCATCGGCCGCGACCGCTTCCTGAAGCGGCTATCCGAAGGTTTTGAGATTAGCGAAGTTTGGCGTTACAACGCGCCGGGCGAACGTTATGGCGATTTTCCCGTTGTGCATGGCAATCAGCAGAGTATGCACTTTGCTTTTCTTTTTAATTGGGCAGGTGAACCTTGGCAGACACAAAAATGGAGCCGCTCTATATTAGAGCGTTATTACGGTTATGGCGCGGGAGATGCTTATTTGGGTGATGAAGACCAGGGGCAGATGAGCGCCTGGTTTATAATGGCTGCATTGGGATTATTCCAAACCGACGGTGGTTGTAACAGTAATCCTGTTTATGAAATTGGCAGCCCTCTATTTGAAAAGGTAACGATCAATTTAGAAAATCGTTACGGACGTGGTAAGCATTTTGTCATCAAGGCAAACGGAGCATCAAGAAACAACAAGTATGTGCAGTCGGCCAAACTTAACGGCCAACCACTAAACAGTTTTAAGTTCCCCGCGAGCGATTTACTCAAAGGGGGAATATTGGAACTTGAAATGGGAGATAAACCAAACGTTAAATGGGGGGTAGAATGAAAGTTAACTATACTACAATCAATATTTTAGTTATTACTATAACTTCACTGCTGCTGATAACTGCTTGCAAGAATGTTGAAAACAGCATACTGGATGAGCAGGAAGAGTGGACAAAATATGTCAATCCGAATATCGGGACAACCCACAGCCGGTGGTTTTTTTACACGCCAGCAGCACTTCCGTTCGGAATGGCCAAACTGGCACCTTCCACCAACGGAACTTACGGGAACGAATGGGGTTGGGAAGCTGTAGGGTACGAAGACGGTCACACCTCTATCGAAGGGTTTGCCTGTTTTCACGAGTTTCAGGTGGGCGGCGTAATGCTGATGCCCGTTACCGGTGAGGTGAAAACCCAGCCCGGTACTTTGGATGCACCTCAAAACGGCTATCGTTCTCTCTTTGATAAGAGCAGTGAATTTGCCACGGCAGGATATTATTCAGTGCTGTTGAAAGATTATGGTATTAAGGTGGAACTTACCGCCACCGAAAGAGTGGGGTTCCAACGATACACTTTCTCAAAATCGGATGCTGCCGGTATCATTTTTGACATTGGTAATCAGTTGGGCGAAAGCGGTAAAGTAAAAGACGCTTATATTAAGCTGGCAGATAATCAAACAGTGGAAGGATACGTGGTTACAATGCCTGAATACGTGAAAAAATACCAGGGAGAAGATGCCGATGTACGGATGTATTTTTACGCGAAACTGAGCAAACCCGTGGAAAACTCGTTGCTGTTTTACCGAGGAGAAGCACTACGGGAAGGCAGTGCCATTCAGGGCGCAAAAAGCTGTATGGCGGTAAGATTCAGCGTTTCAGATAACGAGCAGGTTACAGTAAAAATAGGACTCTCCTACACCTCTATCGAAAACGCCAAATTGAACTTGAACGCCGAAGCCCGAACTATGGACTTTGACACCGCGAAAGAGCGGGCACACACCATCTGGAACAAGCAATTGGGCAGGATAAAAGTATCTGGTGATAGTGAAGATGATAAAACAAAATTTTATACCGGATTATATCACGCCATCCTTGGACGCGGCTTAGCCAGCGATGTGAACGGGGCGTACCCTAAAAACGATGGGTCAGTAGGGCAAATCCCCTTGAATAAAGCACGCGAACCCATTCACAACCATTATAATACAGACGGTATATGGGGTGGTTTTTGGAACTTAACACAACTTTGGACGTTGGCTTATCCCGAATACTACGCCGATTGGATAAGTAGCCAACTATTGGTGTACAAAGATGCTGGCTGGTTGGGCGATGGAATTGCAAATAGCCGATATGTGTCGGGCGTGGGCACCAATTTCGTGGGGCTTGCCATTGCAGCGGCATACAACTGCGGCATACGTAACTTTGATGTGGATGTGGCTTACGAAGCTGCACTGAAAAACGAGATTGATGGCAAAAATCGTCCGCTCGGCGCCGGCAAAACAGATGTGGACTTCTTCGTGAAAAATGGTTTTGCGCCTTATTCTCCCGAGTTGAAAGATGAAACAGTACCCGAAGGCTGGATGTTCGGTACATCTCATACGCTGGAGTATTCTTTCAGTTGTTACGCTGTTGCCCAGTTTGCCAAGCAACTGGGTAAACAACAGGAGTATGAACAATTGATCAACCTTTCAAAAAGTTGGGAGAATATTTTTGACCCTGAAACAGAGTTTATGCGTCCACGGTTAACAGATGGAAGCTATATTGATAATTTTGACCCGATGGAACCTTGGGTGGGATTTCAGGAAGGTAACGCGGTGCAATATACATTTTACGTGCCACACGAGCCTGAAAGGTTGGTTGAAAAGGTTGGGCAAGACACTTTTAACAATCGCTTAGATTCCATTTTTATTCTTTCCCAAGATGATGTTTTCGGGGGAGGAAAGACAGTGAACGCCTTTTCGGGCATACATGCCGTGTACAATCATGGAAATCAACCCTGCTTGCACACTTCGTGGCTCTTTAATTTTTCAGGTCGTCCGGATTTAACGCAAAAATGGGTGCGTGCTATTTGCGATGAGTTCTACGGAACGGACGGAGTACACGGGTATGGCTACGGACAAGATGAAGATCAGGGACAGTTGGGCGCCTGGTACGTGATGAGTTCAATAGGCCTGTTTGACGTGAAAGGCTTGACTGCCGAGAATCCTTCGTTTCAAGTAGGTAGTCCGCTTTTCGACAGGATAGAAATTCAACTTAATCAAGATTATTATCCGGGGAAAACTTTCGTGATTGAAACAAAGAACAACTCGAAAGAGAATATTTACAGTCGAACGGAAAGTCTAAACAACAGATCTTTCGAATCAATCTTCTTACCCTTCGAAGAGATTAAAAAAGGAGGTAAACTGGTAATCACTATGTCGGAGAAGCCTAATTAATAAATATTTAGGACAGGAAAATCAGTCGCGAATATTTCATTTTTATTTTTCTGTTACTTGTCTGTTTTGTTCATTACCGGATTTCACAAATTATTTAGGGCTGATCCCATTTTCCAGGATCAGCCCTAATGTTTAGCTGCCTAAAGAGTTATATTGGGCAGCGGTGTTAATGGAACCTTTATCATGATTAGTAGTTCGCTTGCATTGCATCCTTAAAGGCACTTCCAAAGATTAAATAACTGGTATTGCCACCAATTGTACCTTCGTTTTGTCCCCAAAGGAATGGCCAGTCATCATAATTCTCAAAATGATCGGGTTGTCTGAAGAGCAAACCTGGGGCAACATTACCCGGGATAAATGAGAAATCGGCCCTGTTATTGCCATAAAAGACCTCTTTCGGGCGGGCAGCGCCTACGGTTGCTACCAATGAGTAGTTATGATAGGGATGGCATCCAAATAGCCAGCTCGTTACTTTGAAAGCATGGTCCGCGTCAACAATATCAGGGAAATAATGATTTGCAAAACAGATACTGGTTCCAAAGCTAACGATGTTTCCAGCCCCAGCCCAGTTACCAAGGCCGATGGGCACTCCATATGGGTTGTCATTTTCAAGTTCATCTATATATTCCACGTATTTTTCTACATAGGGCCTTACCCTCTCCTTGTAGGCTTCATCCATGTGTGGAATTCCATGAAGTGCAGTCAGGATCGAGAAGTTGACATTTCTTTCAAGTGACGGCCATAACAGTTCTTCAAACCTATCGGCATATTGTTGCTCACCAGTCGAAATGTAGAGTTGGAGGTTTGTGCCAATGTCAGCAGATCCCCCTCCTCTGCCAGGACGGGCTTGCTGCTGTTGACCCAGTAATTCAGTTGCCTCTTTCAAGAGTCTCTTTGACTGATACAACGCTCTTTCCGAAAGCTCATCATTATAGCCTTTCAAAGCCCGGCTCGCGGCAGCGAACATGGTCGCGGCCCTGAGGTCGAGACCAGGGTTGCGGGTTGTAAATGCCCACATGTCATCCTTAACACCGCTTGACCTGCCATCGCGAGCCACCTCGTACGGTCCCAGGTTTTTATTGTATGGGAGTCCATCTGTTATCGAGGCTGCATCACCAAGGTGGTGGTAGTTGTAGAGGACCGAGTTAGAGAGGGTTTGTGCCATATGGCCAATATTTTCAGCCTGGGCTACAAGCTGTAATGTGCCGTGCTCTATGAACTGCAAGATGTCTGGTATTCCATCTGGCCGATGAAGTTCTACGTAACGCTGCTCCTGATCAACAAAGGTTTGATCGCGCAAGGGCTTGAAAGACTCCCAGGTTTGAACAAGATTCTGTACAACGCCAATATTAGCCCCGGTTTCAATGTCAAAATCCCCGGCATCGAAAAAGCCTCCTACGTTTAGACCTGGAATTAACTCCAGTCCTTTATACTTCGTATCGGTAGTCGGTCCTTGCCAGTGCATGTCAAAATGATCGGTATTGGGTGGAGCCTGTAGGTAACCCTCCTTGAAAGGCTCACCATGCCATACCCGGTAACCTTCTCTGACGAACATGTGGTTCATATGAATGGGAATCCAGATATCACTCGTGGCATCGGTGATTTTGTCGTAAACGCTATTGTCAATAATAAAGTTATTGGTCGTGTTGTCGCCATATTTAATGAAATAGATACCAGGCGTGTTGACGGCTGAAAAATCAAATTTCACGTAGTTGTACTTGAAATAATCACCCCACGGGACGACATTCCCGGTGAATACTTTCTTGGCTTTGCCATCTTCGTCAATTTTAAATATCGATGCTTTTTTCAAAGGCGTATCTTTCTTGTCAAGTTCAATAACCGAAACTTTGGGTTGTGAAGGAAGATAGCCAACTTGAGAAAAGCCAATATTGGGCTCCCTTATCCATCCTTTGATGGTGTTTGGTTCAATGGTCCAGGTTAGAACCTTTCCTGTTTTTTCCGTGGGTAAAAGGCTGCGAACAACAAACCAGCCATTTTGTGCCAGGACACGCCCATCGAATAGCATCAGATCAGCTTCATGTGAGGTGATTTTTACCCGGCGTTCAGGATCCTCGGGAGCAAGAAGAATGGTGCGACCCGTTTCCAAAGGAAGGGGGTCGATAAACATTCCTGTTCCACGGTCATCAGAAGTTACATACCCTTTAAACTGTTTTATTTTCTCACTGTTGGGTCTTATAGTCGTGTTGCCTACAACATAACGTGGAAAACGATTGAGACGACCGTCCATCAAGTAAGTTTTTCCCCAATATTGTGAAGGTAAAAACTCCAGGTTAAACCCGGCATTCCCTTTAAGTGATTCAGGAACGGGTTCATCAAGGTGTACCGATATCTCTACACCTTTACCTTTTGCCGTGACAATAACCCGTGATTCGAAATCATAATCTTCAAACGTTAACGTTGCCTCGATACTGTTTGAAACACTATCTACAGTACGGACGGGTATGGTCGGCACCAGATCCCATTGCTCCGGGGTGTTCGAAAGCCTTACAGCCCCCCCCTGTGAAGTCCTCACACCGTGGTGAATGATCTCGATTCCGGCATTTTTCTCATCATTGAAGCCTCCGGTGAAAAGATTGCTGTAAACAAGAACATTGACACCTTGCGCTTCAAAATAACCAAGCTCGTTCAGTACCAAATCCTGATTCGAGACACTATTGCTGCAGGCTGATAGCAAGACTGCAAGACAAAAGAAAAATACTGTTTTTTTCATGCTTGTAATTATTTTTTATGGTGGTAAATTAACTTTATTCAAAGAGAACTTTTTCAACCTTACGACTGCTTTCCATTGGACCTAGATAGCTGGGTTTTAAACCTCCGGTATCTATCACTATTTTCTGTAGCACGATACCTGGATCCAGCACGCGAAAACGAAGGGTATGAATGCCGGGTTCACTAATGGTATGCTGGGTTGTAGAACGGATGATATGTTCCGCCTGCCACCTTCCCAGCTCACCACGGTAGTGTCCATTGAAATTGACTTGCCGTGGAGCCTCTTTTCCAAAAGAGACCTCGTATCTCAACCCTTTGTTGTCATTAAAGTTCAGCGTGGGAGCCAGTAATAGCTGTAACTCTATCACGCCGGTGGTTTCGAAAGCAATGTCATATTCCAAGTATATCTCCTCTTCACTAGACGGGTATCTATTTTGTGGAAATGTGGTGATTCCCGACACGGTTTTACCAAAATGAGGGATCACCTCCCAGCGTAACTCCTTGCCATTTTGCAGGCGGGCATAATTTTCTGCTTCAATGGAAACATATCCCTCTTGTTCCATGAAAATCTTATTCGTGGCAGCCTCCTCCGGTGAAATATAGGTTGTCCTGGGCATAATGTTGCGGGGTGGTTGCTGCCAGGAAAAGTAACCGATTCGGGTCTGATCCATCATATGTGCCCATTTCCCGTTGGCGACACCTCGGTTGTACTCCTCTTGCAATAACGAGTCGCGCGTGAAACACGCTTTTACTTTATCGGCAAATTGATTGGCCCCGGGGTCATTCCTTGCCGCCAGCTGCCTGTTCATGGCTACAGCGTAATACATTTCATAGAGGTTACAGCAGGCATTAACGGGATAGAGTACCAGTTGGTAATAAGCATCGCTGTATTCTCGTGGAATCCAAGCGTTAATCCTGAAAGCGTCAAGTGCCAGAGCGCGGTATTCGTTCATTACCCTTTCAAACTCACCGTAGTTGTCTATGCTGTAGGTACGTTCGTTTAACAGCTCGGGTGTTACTCTCCGGTTGTATTTCGCGTAAAGCGTGAGGATACGGGCTATCTCTTCCGCGTAAGTTTCTCCAAACTGTTGCGTTGCCCATTGCTTTGTATGTTCCATCAGGTTGTGTGGCGTGAACTGTTCGGGATTCCAGGCCATATCAAGAAAGAAACTGATGGGATATTCCATGGGCTTGAGGTCTCCCACGTTTACAATCCAAAGTTTGTTTACACCATGCTCGTAAGCTAAATTCATCTGTTCCCAGACCCGCTGAATGGGATTGATATTAATCCATTTTGAATTGCGTGGTGCACCCACGTAGTCAAAATGATAATAGATGCCGTAACCCCCTTTTCTGGGCTTAGCATCCATGTTGGGAAGCTTGCGGATATTACCCCAGTTGTCGTCGCTATACAGCAGTGTCACGTCGTCTGGCACCCTCATCCCGTGGTCATAGTAATCTTGTACCTCTTTGTAGAGTGCCCAAACCTGGGGGGTCTGCTCTGCCTTTTTACCCGTCACTTTTTCGATAATCTTTCGCTGATCCTCAACGATCTTTTCCAGTAAGGTTATGTTTACATTCTCCTCCATGGCTTCGTCCCCGTCGCCACGCATACCCACGGTTACCACTTTTTCCCAATTACGACTTCGTTCAATACCGTATGTCCAGGCCTGCTGGAGTGCTTTCTTGTTTTTGTTGTAATCCCAGGTATCGGGTAATTCATTACGTGCCACGTAGCGATGCCAGTCGGTTTGCGCCATTGCCATTGGTTCGTGGTGCGAGGTGCCCATGATGATTCCCATCTCATTCGCCAGTATCCCGTTATTCGGATCATCGTCATAGAAGGCACTGCCCCACATGGCTGGCCAGAGAAAGTTCCCTTTTAACCTCAAAATAAGCTCAAAAACCTTTTCGTAGAAGGCACTGTTAAAACCCCCAAACGTCACATTCGCCCATCCGGTAAGTGCCGGTGCTTCATCGTTGAGGAAGATCCCGCGATAGGTTACAGCGGGCTCTCCATCACTGTAACTTCCTTTTTGAAAGTAGAGGGTCTCTTTTCTCTCCACGGGCACATCGGCCCAATAATACCAAGGCGAAACCCCCATTTGCTTGGAAAACTCATATATTCCATAAATAGTACCCCGCTTATCACTGCCGGCAATCACGACAGCCTCTTCAACTCCTTCACAGGGATTGCTTATCGATTCAATGAGGAACATCTCATGCCTTCCTTTTAACGTTGAAACGTTCAGTTTTTTTTGTTCCACAAGGGCATCTATGGCAGAATGAGTACCTAGGGTGCCAATGATGAACAGGGGCATTTTTGTGGGTGCAAAACTGTTTCGCAAGGTTGGCAGATGACCGGTTACCTTTTGGTAGTCCGTTCTTAAATTGGCAACGGCGCGTTCCACCCCTTTCTCTGTATCAGGAAAGAGGAGTATCTCAGCTTTATTAACTGCATCGTAAAGGACAATATGCGTTCCCCCTGACTCTGTGGTGATGAATGTTGTAGTGCCAGAGAGATGGTAAGAATTACAGCTGATAATTGCGATCAGGGCAATTAATATTTTATCTTTTTTCATGCGATTCTTTAACCTTTATGTTGCAGTGTATGGAACCTTTGATGTTTAATGATGATTTTCAACATGTTGGTTTCACGCCTATATCTTATTATTGACTGTCCAAGAGGTCACTTTCTGAGAATTAAATACGCACCTATGAGATATCTACAAAGATAGGATGATTTACCTGTAGAAATGTTGATTGACCGGGGCGAGGCTTTACAAAGATAGGCTCTTTTACCAGCTAAACGCGATACCCGCGTTTACGTTAAGAGATGGTTCGCCATCAATCAGCAGAACATCGGGAGCCAGGACAAAGTTGAACCTTTTATGTGCTGCAAACCGCAAAGTGGCCCCTATGTTGAAGGCAACTACTCCATCGCCTGTTATAGTTTCACCTTCGTACATGACAGAGGGCGTTGCATACCCTACAAGTGCTCTATAGGTGGCTTTGACGTTCAGCTTATTTATTAGATGAGAGTATGAAGGACCAACCAGTAAATAGCCTATTCCCAAGGTCATCTCATCTACCAGGTACGAATTGGCTCCCCACTTGAGCGTTCCTCCCAATCCTCTTTGAGTGGCCAGATTGAGCTCAAGTAAGTTTAATCCAAGTCCCACATGATCAAAATCAGTTGCTACCCCCAGGTTCAAGCTGTAGTAGCTGTACCTGTTTTTACCTTCAGCAGGGGATTTTCCATCGTTTTGAGAAAATAGATAAACGCTGGAAAAAATCATGAATACCGTGAAAATAAGAACTTTTCTCATGCGATTAATAAGTTAGTGAGTTATACATAAATTGCTTGATAATAGGCAAACCTTTTTAACAGGTTATGCAAATATACACTTTTTCATTGAGATAGGTATTCAGATAATAGATATTCGAATACCAGGTTTAGCTACAGGTCGAATCAAATGACTATTGTATTTATTGCAGATAGCGTGGATAAGCGTAAAACGAGCCCGTCTCCATGATAGGAGCGGGCTCGTTCGCGTTTCACCGGGTCACCCCCCATTGATGGGGTGGTGTAAAGGTTCGAGGAGCCTTTACAGGCCAAATGTATAGGTTACAATCTGTTTCTTGCCGTTGCTGCTTGTAATGGTAACCTTATCAAAAACGCCTTTTTCAGCACCGGGGATATTAAAGGTAGCTTTACCATTATTATCGCTCTTCTTAGTCTGCTCATCTGTGTACCCATCTGTTCCAACAATGCTGAAATGAATGTTACACCCTTTAGCGGGAGGCATCAATGTGGCTGTTACAGTTACCGGTACCCCGACACCCGGGTTTTGGGGAAAGTGCGTTGCGTTGATGTACCACACCTCATCGCAACTTCTAACCTGTAGCTTCTTATCCAGATAGCAATATTCTGCTTTTGCCCCTTTTTTGAGTTCATTCGGTTTCACCGGGTTCATCGTTATTTCCCTCTCCACGCCCTCCCCGGGTACCGAGAAATCGTTGATCACCATAGGCGCGTAACCCTCCATGTTAAATATAAGGGTTGATCCGTCAGGGATAACATTCAGCGGCAGGGGCTCTCCTTGCTTGATTTTACCGGTAGCTATCCAGACAGAGGGCTCGATACCTCCACTTTTGGTGCTTTTCTTGCCAAATAGTTTCGTGCAAATCCAAGAAGCTCCAGCTCCTACAACGGAAGCACCTGCCCATAGCGCGACACCGGTAACACCCGCTGCTGAAATAGCACTACCAGCAAGCAAAGCAGCGCCCCCCCCAACGATGGCAGCGGCACCGATGGTTACCGTTTTTTGAAGGAGATCAAGTTTGTTTTTCTTATGTTCCTCTATTTCATGAAAATTAGCTTCTTCACGGGTGAGTTCTCCTTTTTTCACCTTCTCGTCGTACTTTTTTGTTGTTTTTTTATACGTTTCTCTCGCCTCCTTTATGCTTTCGCCCGTTTGTTTAACAGTCCCGATTCCAAGCGATGTGGGATTGTCTAAAACGGCATCGAGGACTTCACAAGTTATGTCCCCGGCCGTACTTCTCGTTCCCGGTGTAACATTGTTTTCGTTATAATTAAACATGGAGAAAACCTGCCGGTTTTCTTCCTGGTATTTGAACATTTCCAGGTAGGTTTCACAAAATATCTCACCTGCTTCTAAATAGTCTTCAAATACTTTTCTAATCTCCTCTATTGACATGGTTTCAAAGTTAGAATTGATAAAGGCATCTTGCTTTATTACATAATCAGTAAGGGTAACCGATACCTTCTCTATATTCTTTCCATGCTCTTTTGCCACCTCTTCCACGCTTTTCTTACCCTCAAACCACTCCTCACAGGAGGTGAAGTTGAAGCCAACAAGTGCTATCGTAGCACAAATAACAACTGTTTTAATTATTCTCTTCATAGTGATGTGTTATTAAGTAAATATTTAAACTAATTGTACGTTCGAATGTGTTTTTCATCTATTTGGCCGGAGCCTTAACCTTGTTCATCTATTTCGTTAACAGGGAGATTGGGATATTCTTGAAAAAAAGTGTTGATTTTTTTCATGTCCGATCTGTTTGATTTACTAACAAAGCTAATTAGAATTAAGGAGACCCGCGTACTGTTTTTAATAACTGGTACGATTTACGTAATCACTGGTAGAACAAGAAAATAACTGGTCAGAATTAAATGAAAATATTTTGATGATAACTGCTGTTTAATTATTAATTTTATAGCCAGTTTGCCTTCACGGTAACAAATAGTGGTTGAAATGCCTGGTTTCGATAAATATCAATTGCTCGTTCGTCTTACATGGCTGGCTTGCCTCATTTGCCTCGCTTTTATACCCATTAAAGCGGGTGCACAGCATTTGCCTTTCATTAACTACAACACGCACAACGGTTTGCCACAGATACAGGTGCAGAGGTTGTACCAGGATAGTAAAGGGTATATTTGGGTAGGCACGAAAGGGGGTTTGGCAAAATTTAACGGTTCTACTTTCCAACAGTTTCTTCACAACGAATATATATACGGGATGGGCGAAACCCTAAACGGGGAGCTCTATTTCATAACGCTCTATAACGTCTATAAGCAAGAAAGAGGAACAATGAGACATGTGGTCTCGCTTAACGAACAGATGCATCTTATCGCGGGCAGGGATAGCTATTGGGTCTACACGAACAGCGAAATGAAAGAGTTTAGGGCAGACACGCTTTACCAGACCCTACAAAGCGGCATCGGCTTTGAAGGAACATTCACGGGCATCACGTATGACCGTGAAAACGATCGTCTCTTGTTTTCTACCACAACGAACAGAGTTTACAGTTTGAAAGACAAAGAGATAGTTGAATTGTCTGCATTTGAATCGCAAGTGAACGTTTCATCGTTTTCAAACGGTTTTATCTATTATCATCTCCTGCCGTCGGCAACGGAGAATATCTACATCGATCCCGAAAGCCGTGAGGTGTTATTACGGTACAAGGATGATACGCGTATTCACGACGTTGAGATTCACAAGCTTCCCGTCCGACAGCACCTGTTATACAAGTTTAATATAAGGCAATACCTGTTGCTCGATAGTGTGACAAACGATGTACAACCCATTGAGTTACCGTTCGAGGAAGAGGTCTATCCCTTTATCATAGACAAAGACGACAACTGTTGGCTGGGAACCGACAATGGATTATACCAACTCAACAACAAGTCGTTTCGCGCCTATCCGCGCACGTTTATGAACAATTTTTGGACGATGATATTGGGTAAGGATGGTTACTATTACGGCGGGCAATACAAGGTCGGATTGTTTCGGTTGGACCTGGCAAAGCAAGAAAAGCAGGAGATTAGGGTGAAAGAGGCGGATGGAACGTATAATAAGGATTTCTATTACGGCTCGTCGATGGACAGGCAAGGGAACCTTTATTTTCCCACACACGCGGGTTTGGTGAAATATGACTACACGAAAGCGAAATTTTTCGACACCGGCATCTCGATGATATCAAAATATGATCCGTACGAAGATAGGATTCTGTTTGGACATGGCCTTGGCATCGGGTTTATCGACAGTAACGAGAAAATTGAGGCTTTCACGGACAGTACGGGTGAAACCCTTACCTTTTACCCGTCGGCCCTGGAGTTTACATCTAACGGCAATGTTTGGATAGGGAACCGTTCTGGTTTGGTGCTTTTCGACAAGGCGAGCAAGCAACTGAAGCACGTGTCGAAGTTGCATTACGACGTTTACCCAAGCCAACAGGTGATTTCGATGACGAAAGACAGTGAGGGCAACGTGTGGATGGGTGGAAATTCCGAGCTTTGGCTATACAACGGGCGAGAAGACAGGTTCACACATGTTGGGAAAGATTATTTCAATATGAAAATCCTTAGCCTTATCTCTCCCAATTCCACGCTGTTGCTGGTCGGCACATCGCGTGAGGTGTTCGCGATGAGGTTAGACAAGTATTATCAGGATGGGATGATTGAATTTAAAATGTTCAATCACCGCAACGGGTTTTTTAGCGAAGAGGTGGCGCAAAATGGGTTCCTTTTAGATGGCGATAGGGTGTTCATCCCCTCGTCCACCACTACTAGTGAACTATATTACAATGAGATATCGTTTACGCCAGATTACTTTAACCTGTTTGTGACTTCCATCAACGAAACGGGGCTGAGCGATGAGGAACAGATTGGCCTGCAACCGTTTCAGGCTGGTAGAGGCAATAACAGGCTGACGATTCAATATGAAACCGTGGGGTTCGGGTTGCCTACCTATCCCGTTTTCAAGTATAAGCTGGAGGGAAAAGAGAAGGATTGGAGTGAGTGGACGCAAGCTGGCACTGCATATTACTCGGGCTTAGGTTCTGGGAAATACACTTTCCGCGTTGTCGCGAAAAACGGTGACGAGCTCGCACCCTACGAAGAGAAAGAGAGTTCGGTGGAGATCATCATTGATATGCCATTTTTTAAAGAACCTGATTTCTTCAAGTACGCTTTTTTCGTTTTCGCTCTGCTGACGCTCATCGTTGCGTTCCTAATATGGAGTAGTTATAAAAATCGAATGGCGGTTCAGGCGCGTGAACGGCACATAAAACTCCTGGAGGTGGGCACGCTGCAAGCCCAATTAAGTCCGCACTTCATTTTTAACTTTTTGTCGTCCATTCAAAGCCTTATCGGTCAAAAAAAGCCTGAAGTTGCCAACAGCTATTTGGTGAAGTTCTCCCGGTTGATTCGCTCCTACATGGAATCATCCATCAAGTCATCGATGTTGCTTGGTCGATCGATTTTGGATAACGAAAACAGCATCAGGGAGGAGATCGATTTACTGAAGACGTACGTGGAGTTGGAAAAAATGAAGTATCCCGATGGAAAAATAATATTCGGGGTTGAGATGGAGTCTGATTCGCTACTGGATCGTTCCATTCCGCCGATGATCTTGCAACCATTCGTGGAAAATGCCATCAAGCATGGTATCCTGCCCAAAGAGGGGGCGGGGAGCGTCACCGTTCGATTCGAGCAGGACGGTGACACGCTTATTTGTAAAATCATGGACGATGGTATTGGCCGGGAACGATCGGCTCAAAACAGGGAGAAATCTGTTAAGGCACACAAATCGAGGGGCTTGCAGTTGATCAAGCAGCGGGTGAAGCTGCTCAATGAGCTCAATTACAATATAAACATAGATTTCGAAGACCCCGAGTCAGGAGGCACGGTTGTTATCATTACCATTCCAAATTAACTAAGGATGTGAGAAACTCAGGGGGCTGTTTCGGGACCAATCGTTATCATTGCCATTTAAAATTAACCCGTTATGGAGAAATATAGCGCGCTTATCGTGGAGGATGTAAAAGAGACCGCTGACTATATTTATCAGCGAGTGTCTACGCTTTGCCCGGCCATCGCGAAAATCGACCAGGCACTAACCTTAAGCGAAGCCGAAGAGTTTATCGAAAGCAACCGTTACGACATCGTTTTTCTTGATATCCAGATGCAGACCGGCACCAGTTTCGACCTGTTAAAACAGTTGTCGGATAAGGGTGGCATTGACTTTGAGATTATCTTCATAACCGGTGAAAGTGACAAGGAACACGTGTTGAGGGCCATCAAGTTTTCAGCCATCGATTTCCTGTACAAGCCGTTGGATGATGGCGAACTCGTGGTGGCCGTGAACAGAGCGTTGAATAATCGTGAAAGTCAGAACCTTAATCGCCAGATTAAACTGCTGTTACAACGGATAGATGAACGGCCTGTAGTGAAACCCGGAAAAATAGCGTTTCACCTGCATAGCGGGATATTGCAAATGATACCCGTTGATGAACTCAAATATATGGAGGCCGATGGCGTGGTATCGAAAGTGCACTTGAAAAGCGGTGAAACCATCACGGTGAATAGGAACTTGGGGTATTACAAGGATCTCCTTATACTTGAACACGACTTTATCCCTCTTAGTAACCGCACTTTGCTCAATAGGGAGTATGTGAAGCGATACAACCACCAGACACTTAAAATCACCCTTACCGATAACAGCGAGCTGCCGGTATCGCGACGAAGGGGCAAGGAGTTGAAAGAGCTATTAAGCGAAAGGAAAGGGTTAAGCGCTGTTTTCTCTACTTTTATATCGATGCGTGGCGGCAAGAAAAAACGGGGGTGATAACGGGGATAATAACGGGGGATGAAATGGGGTGTTGTGGTTATAGCATAAATTTATCCTATATTGAAAATTGTTATATCATTTTTTTCTATAGGGTAATCGGGTTATATTTGCATTGTCAATGATGAGGAAGGATGTCATCAAGCGAGGAGCCGTTAAGCATGGATTGTTTCAAGAAAGGACTTCATCATGAAAGTCGTCCATCGAGAAAGAATCGTTTCAAGAAAGAGGCTCATCATTGAAAGGGGGCCGTTAAAAGGAGCCAATGGTAAAAGAAACAAAGTAAAATAATCATTTAACATTAAAACAATAACAGCAATGAACAAGGATTTAGACAACAAGCAAGGCAACGTAGATTGCACAGAGAAGGTATTCAACATGCCCCGTATTGGAGAGAAAGCCCCGGCTTTCCGCGCCGTGACCACGCAGGGCGAGATCAATTTCCCGGAGGATTACAGCGGTAAGTGGAAAATTCTGTTTAGCCACCCGGCCGACTTTACCCCCGTTTGTACCACGGAGTTCATGACGTTTGCCACCCGTCAGAAGGAGTTCGAGGCGCTTAACTGCCAGCTCATTGGTCTTTCGGTCGACGGGCTATTCAGCCATATCGCCTGGTTGCGTAACATTCAGACCCTGGAGTATAAGGGGATGAAAGACGTGGAGGTGACTTTTCCGCTTATCGAGGATATCAAGATGGAAGTGGCCAACAAGTACGGTATGATCCAGCCGGGAGAGAGCGATACCAAGGCCGTGCGCGCGGTCTTCTTCATTGATCCCGAGAATATTATCCGTACCATCATCTACTACCCCGGGTCCATGGGCCGTAACTTCGATGAGCTGTTGCGCGTGCTGAAAGGACTCCAGGTGTCCGACGAGTTTGGTGTTGCCCTACCTGCCGACTGGGAGCCGGGTGACGACGTGATCGTGCCTCCAGCCGGTACTTGTGGCGTGGCTAAGAAGCGCATGAAGAGCGATGACAAGGATATGCATTGCCACGACTGGTACCTCTGCACCAAGAAGCTCTCAAAGGAGAAGGTCGACAAGGCGTTGTACAAGTAACTGGCCTGGTTAACCAGTTTAAACGCGTAGCCGTAGCCCATTCATTGGACTTATCCATTGCGGAGAAATAGCTAAGCGTAAAAAGAGCCCGCCCCATGATGCATGATGGGAGTGGGCTCTTTCGATTTTACCGGGTCATCCCCTAGTGGGATGGGGTAATGGCCCGTGGAATTGCCTATCGTGTAGACACTTTGCTTGTCGGCCTATCGGGGTTGGTACTGGCTTCTTTGTCCCAGGTGTTATTTACGCCCTTTGTACACGGGACAATTGCCCGCGTACCCGACGCAATTATAGACCAGTTGCCACCCTTTATTCTTCGCCGCGGTAACCTGACCTTCAGTAGCAAAATTTTCCTCCTTAGCACTATCGCCTACAAATGCACAATACCTAAAATCTTCGCCTGATGAATTGTATTTTCCGAGGCTCTCGAGAAATTTATTGAAGTTCTCCCCATTGATACGGTTATGGTGACAATAGATATAGAGGGGTATTCCGCCATTCAGCGACAGTTTCTCTATTTGGTTATCGTTGCAATGAATAGCCACGCCACCCGTGTATTTGGTTTCCACGAATATTGATAACGATTTCAGCTTGTTATTTGAACAGTCGATCCTAATAAACTTCTGTTTTGCCAACTGCAAGTTTTCTATCTGATTATTTTTACAGTCCAAAACATTCAACTTTGGTATCTTGGTCACATTTAGCTCTGTAAGTTGGTTACCACTGCAATCTAACCTTGACAGCGACTGGTTATTTATTTCCAACTTGGTAATCTGGTTATCGGGGCAGTTAAAATCGTCTATTTTGCCATAAACAGCCACCGTGCCCTCTACCTCATAGGTATCTAATCCGTTGAAATCTTCGCCTTTATCTTTCTTACCGTTGCCGTTTAAATCGATCCAGCTGCCCGCTTCCACTCCAACCGCTACAAGTTCGACATTCACAAGACTTTCCGTTGTGATTTTAATATAGTTCTCCTTACCTGCACTCTCCTCTTCGGTACCAAAATATTCGCTTGGATCGCACGATGCGAAACCCAGCATGACCATACCCAACAACAAGGGTAAAATTTTGCTTTTTATATATCCATTTGTTATGCTCATAAGTTTATCTAAACTTTATTATTCCATTTGAGTACTACACTCCAAATGTATAGGTAACAATCTGTTTCTTGCCGTTGCTGCTTGTAATGGTAACCTTATCAAAAACGCCTTTTTTGGCACCGGGGATATAAAAGATAGCTTTACCTTTGTTATCGCTTTTCTTAGTCTCCTGCTTAGAGTATCCATCTGTTCCAACAATGCTAAAATGAATATCACACCCTTCCGCTGGAGGCATTAATGTGGCTGTTACAGTTACCGACACGTTGACACCCGGGTTTTGGGGATAGTGTGTAGCGTTGATGTACCACACGTTATCACAACTTCTAACTTCTAGCTCCTTATCCTGATAACAATATTCTGCTTTTGCTCCTTTTTTGAGCTCACTCGGTTTCACCGGGTTTATCGTCAACTCCCTCTCCATGCCATCCTCGGGTATTGAGAAGTTGTCAATTGCCACAGGTGAATATCCATCTACATGAAAATAGACTGTTGCTCCCTCAGGAATAAGATTCAGCGGTAGGGGTTCTCCATGCTTTATTTTACCGGTAGCCATCCAGAGAGAGGGCTCGGAATCTCCACTTTTGGTGCTCTTTTTGGTAAATAATTTATAACTTATCCAAGTGACTCCTGCTCCTACAGCAAGAGGAACGGCAACTATCGACAGACCTGTTACGCCAGCGGCAGCCATACCCGCGCCAACTATTGTAGCTGCCCCTCCTCCATAAACAGAAGCGGTACCTAAAGTTACTGTTTTTGCAACGTGTTTACGTAAATTTTCACCATGTTCTGTAAATTCATCTTCAACAGCTTTTACAGGGTCCCCTCCTTTTTTCACCTTTTCATCGTACTTTTTTACTGTCTCTTTATACATTTTATTCGACTCCTCAATGCTTTTGGCCGTTTGCATAACCTGCCCGAGTCCAAGCGAAGTGGGATTGTTTGAAACAGCATCGATGATTTCACATGTTATGTCCCCAACCGTACTTCTTGTTTTTGATGCAACATTGTTTTCATTATTATTAAACATGGAGAAAACTTGCCGGTTTTCTTCCTCATATTTGTACATTTCCTGGTAAGTATTACAAAATTTCTCACCTGCCTCGAAATAGTCCTCAAATACTTTTCTAACCTCTTCTATTGTCATGGTTTCAAAGTTACAATTGATAAAGGCATCCCGTTTGATTACAAAATCTGCAAGAGTACTCGATACCTCCTGTATATTTTTACCATGCTCTTTTGCCACCTTTTCCACGTCTTTCTCACCCTCAAACCACTCTTCACAAGAGGTGAAGTTGAAGCCAACAAGTGCTATCGTAGCACAAATAACAACTGTTTTAATTATTTTTTTCATGTTCTTAGTTATGTGAATTCTACCATATATTTAAAATTAGCCTTAAAACATACCTCTTACCATATCTGCATTAGGTTGCCCACATTGCTTGGAAGTGTAAACAGAGTATCTACAGGAGCTTCGGCATCGATACTTTGCAACTCTACATAATAATTCTTCTCTTTGGTGGTGATAAGAGCATAAACTTTTGTTCTCGATTTATTCAATTGCAAGCTGTTTTGATGCCAATATGGAAGATTTTTAAATTCAACAACTTCCACCTTATTACCATTATCTTTGTAATAAAAGTTATTATTACCTGTGCCACCCTGTAAATTACCGTCATTACCAATTCTCATATGGTTTTTAATAGCTAAACTGGTCATTCCACCATATTCCTTTGACAGGCTTGTTACTTTCCTGGTCTTGAGATTGTACTTAAAGTTATAACTGAAGCCATAGCCAAAATTACAGAAGTAAAGAGTTTCATTATCATTCAATATAGATATAAATGACGGCGTTCCTTCGCTGTCACCTACTATCAGATCGAACTTGTCTGTTGGAATATCATAACGGAATAGTTTTGTACTTCCACCTTGCCAACCACCAAAGCCAGAAAAAGCAAGATGGTATCTGATAGACCCGATAATTGTTTTGCTATCCGGAGTTATACAGTTAATCGATAAATACCATCCATGTGGCTTGTCCACACCATACGGATCTTTATAGGTAGGTTGGTATCCTACAGCATTCAAAAGCCCTTGCAAGTTTATCTCCGCACTCTTTTTTGAAGCTACATCATACATGATTAACCCATCTTGTGCATTATTATCTTCAGGCCCCCCCTCGCTATTGGCAAAACAACGACTAAATTCATAAAAGACCTTCTTGCCATCAGGCGAAACATAGAAATCTTTCATATTAACAAAAAGCTTTTCCGATTTACTACCTTTAATATGTGGCAAGTATGTCCATTCAAGTGTCTCAAGGTCGATAACATAAGGAACAGGTCCACCGGTAAAACTTCCTGCTTTATGATAGTCTCTACATACAGACTCTTTCTTTGAAACTACCAAGAAATGGCTACCTAATTGTCCGGAAAGTGTAGGATGGTTGTTGTACCCGAATGTTATCCCATTGATCTTTTCAATAACAGGCTCATCGCCTTTTTTCCAGCTAATAAAGCAAGGATAATCATTGTCAATTGTACCTATAAAGGTCATAACCGTTGATTTACCCGGTTTATCTGGGTTATCGGGATCATTCGGATCATCCGGAAACAGCTCGTCACACGCAACAAATAGCACCATACTCATCATGAGTGCTATAAATAGTTGTAAAAATTTATTTAACTGTTTCATAACTTGTTCTTGTTTATTATTTTTTAGTTCAATATCTTTTTTTCAAGTACTTTTCACATCATTATTTTAATCATGTCATTTTCATGCTAAACTCCGCACCTATTTTCAGTCAATACATTCACTTTTTCTCCACGTAGTAGAACATGATGATGGTGTTCTTTGCAAAAAGTTTTTTGGATGACATATTATTTTTAGTGCCGGTAGCCGATACAAGGTAAGGGCTTAAGTCAGAGCCTTTTATGTAAATGGCGCCTCCTTTTGTGTTATACACGTACGTGGCACTTTTCATCCATTTGGCCGGAGTGTTGACCTTTTCGGTGTATTTCGTTAGCAGGGAGATGGGAACATTCTCAAAAGCAACTGCTGATTTTTCATTAAACACGTAGACATCTGACTCATTGGCATAATGCCCCTCTTGGTGCGATGTATGGTTGAGGGTGAGTTTTGTTATCTTGGTAGGTTTTTCTGCTTTATCTACCGTGAGTTCCATTTCAGTAACTTCATTGATATCGCTAATGTATGTCTTGCCGAGCGCGGAAACTGTTTTGGTAAAGGTAACATTGCCTTTCCCGGAGAACTGTTTCTTGTCCGACGGGTTTTGCTTGAGCGCGAAAAAGTCGGTGGGTTCCGTGCAGGATGAGAACTCATCTAACCAAAGACCTCTTGAGCCCCTAAAATTGATATGCCAGGAGTCGTGGTAAACATTCAAGTCTACTGTCTTTGCGGTAGCGGCATCCGGCACTGTGAAAAAATGGATATTTCCCAACAGGTAATAGGTTTTTCCGCCTTCCTGATCATCATCTTCATCTTCTTCAGGTTCCGCGGTATTCACCTCGGTGACGGTCACCTTCCCAGGCTTCACATCGATCTCCACCGTTTCGCGTCGTCCCTGCTCGTTGATGGCGGTGACCAACCATTTCCCAACGGCCAGCGCTTGGTCGATGCCCTCCTTGACCCATTTCTTCCCGGTCACGTAGATCGATGGCCCGTCATCGGATGGTGCGCTTTCCTTCTTCTGGGAGATGACGATTTTTGCCGGCTGCTCCTCGTTCTTATCCTTCACGACGATTTTTCCCTGCTCCTTCTTGTCAAACTCCTGCGTTGCTTCCTGCGACACCCTTTCTATATGTTCGGCCAGCTGCTCACACACGAAATCCGAAACCTCCACGGTGGTTTCACCGAAGAATTTTCCCTTCAGGTAGTTTTTCATGTCCTCCTTCGCCTTCGCCTTTTCATTGAAGTCCTTGGCGTTCGCGAGCCTGTCCACATTATCGGTGACCGTGACGATCTCCATGCCGATCTCTGCACCGGGTACCACCGTTGAAAAGGCATCGAGCGCTATCTGGGCACCACTAGCCGCTATTTCCCCGTAATCTTTTGTCAGGTCCTGCAGTGTCAATCCCTTTTCTTGGAGCGTGACGATCACGTCCTCATTGTCCGAGGCCAGCAGGTCTCCCATTAGCCGGTTCCCGTGTTCATCGTACGACCCGTCAAGCATCCTATCGTAAAACTCCTTCTCGCTGTACGGCTTGTTGCCCCAGCCGTAGGTGTCCCAACACTCTTTGGCGCTCTCGTACATTTTGGTGCGGGTCTTTTTGTCCACGTTGGTGTAGACCACCATGTACCGTTGCCTGTTCCTCTTCTGAATGCCGGAGACTTTGCCGAAAAAGTTGGTTATGGAACCGAACAGCCCTCTGGTCCTCGTGGGTGACATCAGCACTCCCGACTGCTCCAGTTGTTGTGCGGCCGCCTCGTACTGCTCCGCCTTCTCACTTATGTCGGCCACGTAGCTGACCAACCGTCTGCACTCCTCTATGCTCAAGGTTCCCTCAAGTGGTCCTTTCGTGAACCCGTCGGAGGTGTAATTCAAGAACTCAAGCATCATGGCCTCCTTGAGGTACGCGAACTCGTAAAAGAGTTCCACGTCCGACTGAAAGCCCTCGTAGCCCGTGTCGGAATTACCTATATTTTTCTCTATTCCATCGGGATCGCAGCCTTGCCATATCAGCAACGCCAGCATTATGGTAATGAGTATCCATGGTAATGATATCCTCTTTTTCATAATAATATTTCTCCTTACTTCTGTTTTTTTGTTTATATAGTCTGTACTTAATTACTTGTTATCTCATTTATTTACTTACTTACTTACTTACTTTACTAACCTTAACCTACCCAAACTTTCAATTTTACACGTGTATTTATAAAATAACCCTCAAGGCGATGACTTTTGTGGAGCCCGTGCACACTTGAAGCTACCTGACAAGTGGCCTACGGGATTGTACCGGTAGGCCACTCGCACAGGTTAAACTGCTCGCTTGCCGTTAGCCCGGCAACGGTGATTGCAATCAGAATCGGTATCCCACGGCGAGGTAGGCTGACATGTTCTTCGCCTTGCTGTAGTCGCTTAAGTTCAGTAAGCCCATATCGACTCCAAAATCAATCAAGAACCTACCCATTTCGGTGCCCACGCCCAAGCCTATACCGGCATCAAAACGCTTTGAGTCTTCGTCGAAAGTGTTCACGCTTTCCCCGAATGCCTTGGTTTTACCAGCTACGCCGAATGCTGCGAAGGGACCACCATGAATCACGATGCGCGTCCCGGGGGTGAAATCGATTTTAGCCGCGACGTGAAGGGGTACCTGAAGGTAGATGGCGCTGGAACTCATGTCTTTGCCCGCTTTGCATCCCTTGCTAATAGCGTACAGGCCAGTCTGGAACGCCACCCCTTGCGCGAATTCGTAATCGTACCCCAAGCCGACGATAAAGCCCACTTTCGGGTCAAGTTCGTCCGTGTCTTCGCCTATCAAGTTGGCTAAACTCAGCCCACCTTTCACGCTTAACTGCGCACTGGCCGTGAATACCACGAGCAATGCCGTGACTATGAATAACACCTTTTTCTTCATTTTTTTCAAATTAATGGTTTACAACTACTTATTATTGTTTATTTCGATACGACTTTTAATTTTCACTATCTTCCCTGTTGTTCATTGAGGCGGCGTGCTTCCTCTTCCGCTTCGCGAATCATCTTGGCATTGGGGTGAATCTCGATTTCCACCCGGCGGTTTTGCTGCCTGCCCCAAGCGGTTTCGTTGCTTTCAATGGGGCGGTACGATCCAAACCCTTGGGTCTCCATCCGGTAACTTTCTACCCCCCTGGAGCGTAGGTACTGGTACACTGACTCGGCACGACGGCGTGATAACGGGTCGTTGATGGCATCGCTGCCGGTGTTGTCCGTGTGGCCGTGAATCTTGACATCGGTGTCGGGAAGCCGCATCAACGATTCAGCAAATTCGTTTAACTGACGGCGAGACTCGGGTCTCAAATCGCTCTTCCCGGTATCGAAGAAGATACCCGATGAGAAGATCACCTTCGATGCTTGCCCATCGTTGATGGCCTCTACTTGCGCCCCCTCGATCTGCTTTAGCTCCTCACGTTGCTGATCCATCTTTTTGCCAATGAGTGCCCCCGAAGCAGCACCCACGGTAGCACCAATACCGGCACCCCAGGCGGCCCCTTGTTTCCCGCCTAAAATCGCACCTACTCCTGCGCCCAAGGCGGCACCCGTTCCCGCGCCAATCCCTGTCCCTTTAACCGCGGAACTAGCACCGCACCCGGGTAATATCAGCGCTACACACAATGCGAAAACACTCAATTTACCTACTGTTCTTTTTTTCATACTATTACTTATTACATGGTTAATGTTAATGTTGTCAAAATTGACTGTATTTGACCTTAGTTGACCTGGTGGTTCGGTATCATGTCACGGAAAGAATCCCTGTCAACCTTATCCTTGCAAATGTAACGATTCAAACGGAGAAATCGTTTACAAATCGTAAATATTTACATACAAATCGTAAAATTTATTCACGAATCGCGTATATTTATCCTGAGAAACTACCAAGTGAGTGTTTCGCTTATCGTGGGTTTGATTTTCGTGATAGCCAGTGATGATGGTGCCACTTGTGGTTGTAGTTCCTTGTTCATGTTCTTCCCCTATTACTTGGATCCCCGTGTCATGTATTTCCCAGGGGTGCACTTCTCGTGCTTCTTAAAAACACGATAGAATGTGGTGATATTTGAAAAACCCGATTTTTCGGCTATTGATTCTATGGTAAGTTCGGGTTCCTGTCTGTGCATCAACTCTTTCGCGTAATCAACGCGGTAGGAGTTGATCCAGTCGCAAAAATTGGTCTGCATATCTTGGTTTATCGTTCGTGAGATGTAAGAGCGGTTCGTCTTTAACCGTATGGCCAGGTCGGATACCTGCAGGTCGGGATTCGTGAAGAGTTGGTTTTTGCTGACCAACGCGTTCAGTTCGTCCATCATGCCCGTCTCTTTCTTTTCTTTACGTTGAATGTGACCGCTCTGCTGAAGCTGCTGCTTGTATTTCGCCACGTCTTTCTTGAAGTCGCTAATGGTGAGGTTCTGGTAGAATCCCACGTAACCGATCCAGAACAGGAAGGTAGAGTGTAACAAGGAGATGACCGCGAGTGGTGATTTCCTGTCGATGAAGAACTCTTTTCCTATGAAGGCAGATATCCCGGATATGAGCGACGAGAAAACGAGCGCTAACAGGAGCATTTTGAAGATGGAGAGGTCACGCCCGGTTTTATCTGAATAGAAATCAGTCAGTTTTTTATTGTATGACGATATGAGGCGGGTTCCGTAGAATAGCACGAGTACCACTTGTATACCGAAGATCCATTTGAAAATGATTGTTCGTAGCACCTGCAAGCGTACCAGTAGCGGCATATCTACCGCGGGAGCCGGCTGATGATACATCGACTGGTAAATGAAAAGCTCCAACTCCCCTTGCGACATTAAAAAATAAAGGGTGAAAGAGAAAAGCGATACAAGGAATGCCGGTAGCAGAATTACGAGCCACTTCCAGTTAATCTTGGTGTCCTTTGTAAGTAGCCGGATGTAATAGTAGTAGAGCGGGTAGCTGGCAAGTGACGTGAATACCCACACGTTGTCCATAAAAGCAAACAGCTTTACTTCACGCAAAAAGAAGGTGGCGTGCGTGAAGTAATTAATAAGGGTTACGAACATGAAAAAAGCCAGGTAGCTTTTCGGCAAATTACGTTGTTTATCCCCAAGCAACAGTATGCCCCAGAAGAGGCAGACGAAGGTAGGCATCAACGCGAAAAAAGAGGTGATAAGCATGTTTGAAATCTGTTAACACACCTGGCACACGCTTGTGTAAAACGGGTACCATGCAGTTCAAAAACAAAAATACAAAAAAAACGGGGAAAAGAGGATTGATTTTAGGGGTAAGTTCATATTCGGTGTCCTTTAAGCTGCAAATATGACGGAAAGTTGGCGATAATAGGAGTAGTCGTCATGAATGGATTGATATGCCATTATCATGACGTTGAAGTATCGAGATGGAAATTTGTTGACTGTTCCTAAAGAGTGGCCGGTCGATTGACCAGTATGGGAATCTTCAACTCCCTCTCCACGTACTGGAAGTAGTAAAATAACTTATGGTTTAGCTCGAAACCGTAATCTACCCCCTGCTCGTACCCGTGAATGGGTTGGAAGAATGAGTGCTTGCCAGGTGACGTGGCCTTGTGGTTCCATTCTGAGACATATCGGTGGTTCCAGTTCTCATAATAGGATTGCGACCGGTATTTGGTCGGGGTACCATGCAGTAGGTACCACGACTCAAAACCGGGGTCCAGCACGATTAACTCGTAGGAGATGGAGTCTTCTAGTAGGGGCGCCCCACCATTGGGTTCGATGGCTACCACGCCCTTGGGCCCTGAGCAGGCCGCCATAGCTGCCATCAAGACCAGCATATAAAGTAGAGGTTCCCTTTTTATTGGTTTCATATTGAATCTATTACACTACGGTTTGTCAGTCATGTAAAATAACAGCATACCCCCATCCATGATCTCCTCGTAGGTGATGTACATCTTGTCGTGTAACTGGCCGTTCAGCTCGATTCTCTCCACGTGTAGGTTCGTCTCAGAAAGGTTTTTCGCCTCCATCGTGAACTGCTTCCCGTTGCCCACGTCGATGGTCACCTTGGGCACCTGAGGGGCACCAAGCACCATCTCGCCCCCCACGGGGTTGACCGGGTAGAATCCCATGGCCGAGAAGAGGTACCATGCCGACATCTGACCACAGTCATCATTACCAATCAGCCCGTCGGGCTTGTTTTGGTAGAAATCGGTGCAGATGCGACGTACCAGTCGTTGCGTCTCTTCTGGTCGATCCAGGTAATTGTAGAGGTAGGCTACGTGATGGCTTGGCTCGTTGCCATGGGCGTATTGCCCGATTAAACCGGTCACGTCGGCAAGCTTCCCCGGTGTTTCACTGGTGGTGTTGAAGAGGTAATCGAGTACTTTACCCGCCTCCTCCTTGCCACCCATCTGCTCCACGAGGCCAGGGATATCGTGCATCACGTGCCAGGTGTACTGCAAGGCATTCCCTTCCGTGTAGTGCCCCCCGATCTGGGAGTCGGCGTGCGCCAGCTCGTACGGGTTAAAAGGCGTGAGCCACTCGCCTTTCGAGTCCTTGGGTCGCATGGAGCGTGTCTCCGGGTCGAACAGGTTCTTGTAGAAGCCAGCCCGTTTCATGAAGAACGCGTGGTCCTCGGTTTTGCCCAGCTTTTCTGCCATCAGTGCGGTAGCGTAATCATCGAACCCGCATTCTAACGTACGCGATACCGACTCTACTTTGATGAGGTCGTAAGGGTAATATCCGTAGTGGTCGTAGATATCCCAGTTCGACTTGTAGTGTTTGCTTTCTGTGATGGTGCGTTTGATCGCGTCGTATGCCTGCTCCACGTCAAACCCCTCAAACCCTTTCAGGTAAGCGTCCACGATCATGGGGATGGAGTGGTTCCCGATCATGGTGAAGGTCTCTTGCCCCATCAACGCCCAGATGGGGAGGTGCCCCTGCTGTTCGCTGAAGTCGACCATCGAGTTGATCAGGTCAGAAACGATCTCTGGACTTAGGATGGTGTACATCGGGAACGCAGCACGAAAGGTGTCCCATTGCGAAAGGGTGGAGTAGTACTTGCCCGTTGACGAGCGGGCAACTTCGCGGCTGGGGCCCACGTAGCGGCCGTCCACGTCGGCGATATTGTTGGGCTGGATGTAAAGGTGGTATAGAGAGGTGTAGAAATTGCTTTTCTGGTCGTCCGTACCTTCAACCGTTACCCGGGAGAGGCAGCGGTTCCACGCGTTTTTCGCTTCGGCGTACACCGCTTCGAAATCCCACCCGGGCACCTCCGCCGCAAGGTTGCCTTTTGCCCCCTCGATACTTGTGGTGGACATGGCGACCTTTACCTGCAGGGTTTCATCGCCTTGCATATCGAACGTGAGGATGTAGCGCGGTGCCTTCTCGCGTGGATCTCGCTGATCGAGTTTCTCCGAAGAGAGGATGGGTTTATCGAACTCGATCACGAAGTAATAAGTGCGCTTCACCCACTCGGTGCGTTGGGTATACCCCGTGATTACCCGGTCGCTCTCGAAATGCACCTCGTTATCGAGTACGTGTGTGTAGAGCCTCTGATCCTGCCAAACCAGGCCGCTCTGAAAGTCGGCCAGCACGTTGGATGCTTCACTGTCTGCATCCGCGAAAGTGTAGCGGTGGAAGGCCACGTGAGGAGAGGTGGTGATCTCCACGGCCACGTTGTTGTCGGTGAGTTGCACGGCGTAGTAGCCGGGGGAAGCTTTCTCGGTCGACTTGTCGAACGCGCTGCTCAAGTCGTCCCTAACTATCCCCGAGAAGGGTTGTATGAGCAGGTCACCCAGGTCAACGCACCCTGTGCCGTTGAGTCGGTTTTGTGAGAAGCCGTTGATTCGCTCGTCATCATAAAAGTAACCTGAGCAGTACTCCCATGAGAAATTGCCAGTCTCGGGTCCTGGTTGCATCATTCCCAGCGGGTAGGTAGCCCCCGGGAAGGTATGGCCAGTGAAAGCGGTACCAATGAACGGGTTCACGTATTTCGTGAAATCGGGCTTTCCCGCGTCCTGCTTGGTACAGGCCGTGAAGGAGAGAGCAAAAATGGCTAGTAACGCCAAGGCCCTCGAAAATGGAGTCACGGTTGTTCGTTGTGTTGTTACACTTTCTCGCATGATGTTATTGTTGTTATTAAGCTTTTTCGTGCTTGTTAAATTGGTTACGAAATTCTCATTAATCATCCCGTTTCGCGCGCTTGGTCTCCCAGATAAAATAGGCGATGAGCGCGGTGAAAGCGATGAGCGCGGTGATTTGGGCACCTGTACCGCTGGGATCGCTCCACACGTTAAGGTTGAGCGCATTCGCGTTATCGGTCGTAAAGATGATAAGTGCTCCCAGCACCCCGAAGAGGGCTGCACCAGCGATGAACCCAGACGAGATCAGGATAGCCCGTTGATGCCTCGCATTGGCCAGCTTTTTGTCTTTACCGGGTTTGGACTTATTGATCCAGTGATTGAGTAGTCCACCTACGATAAGGGGGGTGTTGAGTTGTATGGGGATAAACATACCGAGCGCGAACGCCAGGGGTGAGATGCCCAGCCAGTTGATAAGGATAGCCAGGACCGCACCAATACTGAGCAGCATCCAGCTGACGCCTTCACCAGACATAAGGGGTTCGATGATGGCTGCCATCGCGTTGGCTTGAGGGGCAACCATGGGATCTGGATGCTCGGGCGTGGCAACGAAGCCATATGCCTCGTTGAGGATAAAGATGACTGCCCCCACGGTAGCCGCCGAGACCAGCGTTCCCAGGAACTTATACGACTGCTGTGTGGCAGGGGTGCTCCCTATCCAGTACCCGATCTTAAGGTCGGTGATGAAACCGCCGGCCATCGACAGGGCAGTACAGACGATCCCCCCGATGATCAGGCCGCTCACCATTCCCTGCCAGCCATCGAGACCCACGGCGACGAGGACCACGGAAGATAGGATCAGGGTCATGAGCGTCATGCCCGAGACGGGGTTGGAACCCACGATGGCGATCGCGTTGGCCGCCACGGTGGTGAAGAGGAAAGAGATCACGGTGATGGTAATCAGGGCTACGATGGCTTGCAGGAGCGTGATCTTCACACCGATGATCAGGAAGATGAAGATGGCGATTAACGTAAGGAACAGGAACAGCGTAACGAATGACATCTTCAGGTCACGGTCGGTTCTTTTGATCGCCGTCTGATCACTCCCACCGCCCTTTTTGCCAACGGCTAACTTAAAGGCACTTCCGATAACGCCGGACGACTTGATGATACCAATGATCCCCGCCATAGCGATGGCACCGATACCGATGGGGCGAACGTACTCGGCAAAGATCGCCTCAGCCGACATGGCAGCAAACGGGTTGACCCCACCGGATGCGGCCGCCAACGCGCCAATCTCGTTAACCAGCGGGATAAAAACCAGCCACGAGAGGAGTGAGCCGACGGTGATGATCACGGCGAAACGCAACCCAACGAGGTAGCCGAAGCTGAAGATGAGCGCGCTCACGTTGAACTTGAACACCATCTTAAACTTTTCGGCAAGGGTGGCACCAAAAGGTATGACGCGGGTAGTGATCACCTCACTCCACAAGCGGAAGGAGGAGAAACAGAAGTCGAATAACCCGCCAATGAGCCCGCTCGTGATGAGCAGTTTCGCCTTGTTCCCCCCTTTCTCTCCGGTCATCAATATCTCGGTGGTGGCAGTGGCTTCGGGGAAGGGGAGTTTCCCGTGCATGTCCTTCACGAAGTACTTGCGGAAAGGAATCAGGAAGAGGATACCCAAGCAACCGCCAAGCAGTGATGAGAAGAAGATTTGCCAGAAGTTAATCTGTATCTCCGGGTATTTGGCCTGTAGGATGTAGAGCCCGGGGATGGTGAAGACAGCTCCGGCGACGATGACGCCCGATGAGGCCCCAATGGACTGGATGATCACGTTTTGACCCAACGCGTTTTTCTTGCGAAAGGCGGCTGATGCCCCTACCGCGATGATGGAGATGGGGATGGCCGCCTCGAAGACCTGACCGATTTTCAGGCCCGAGTAGGCTGCCGCGGCAGAGAAGATGACGGCCATGAGCAACCCCATGCCAATCGCCCAGGGGGTGGCTTCAGCTACCGGCCGGTCGGCTGGCAACACCGGTTTGTACTCTTCCCCGGGTTGTAATTCACGGTACGCGTTTTTTGGTAACTCCGTGATTTTCTTTTCGTTCGATTCCATTTTTTGTATGTTGTTAAATGTGTTCATATGGGTTTCATGCGCCACCCTCCATCCAAGGTGCCGATACGGTTGACCGGCACTCGTGTCACAAATTTTCGCCGAAAATACAAAAAATAGGGGAAAGAGTACGCCTATTTTCGTAACTTTGTGGTAAAAACAGAATAATCGTATGAAACGACTCTTTTTTATTATTCCGTTGATGGTGGGACTGGGAACGGCCGCGGCACAGCAGTACACCTTGGATGACTTGATTAGCGGCAGGTTTAACCCTCGTGGGATAAGCGAGATGGTCTCATCCGCCGATGGGCAGCATTACTATCAAACTGACCCGCGGAGGACGGCGGTTATTAAGTACGCCTACGCTACCGGTGAGGTGGTGGATACCCTGTTAAACCTGGCTACTGCCCGGGGGGCTCAATTTAACACGTTCGAGGGGTTCCTGGTGAGTGCTGATGAGAACCGGGTACTGCTCTACCGCGATAGGGAACAGCTCTATCGACGTTCGTTTCGTGCGGACTATTTTTATTACGACGTGAGGCGCAACCTGGTAAGGAGGCTGAGTGATCAGCCCGGTAAGCAGATGATTCCTACCTTTTCGCCTGACGGGAAGATGGTGGCGTACGTGATTGATAACGATATCTGGCTCACCAAGTTCGACTTTGATACCGAGAGCCGGGTGACAACAGACGGTGAGGTGGGTAAGGTGATGAACGGGGTTACCGATTGGGTGTACGAGGAGGAGTTCGGGGTGACCCGCTTGATGGAGTTTTCGCCCGATAACCAGTTACTGGCGTTCGTGCGCACCGATGAGTCGGCAGTGAAGGAGTTTTCGTTCCAAACGTTCCATCAGCAACTATATCCCGATTACTACCGGTTCAAATACCCAAAGGCGGGTGAGACCAACTCCGCGGTCGAATGCCGGGTGTTCGATGTTTCGGCAAGAACTACACGAACACTGAACGTGCCGTTGGACGGCGATGGCTACATCCCCCGGATCAAGTTTACATCCAACCCAGATGAGTTGGCAGTGATGACGTTGAATCGCGATCAGAACCGTTTCGAGATGTACTTTGTGAATCCCCGCTCTACGGTTGCCAAGTTGGTGTTGCGGGAGGAGAGCGATCACTATATCGACTCAGAATGGTTGAAGTCGATTCACTTTACAAAGGACCGATTTACCTACGTGTCGGAGCGGGATGGCTACAGCCATATCTACCTGTATGGCCTGTCGGGTACTATACAACGGCAGTTGACCAGCGGGGATTATGACGTGACCTCTCTCTTGGCAGTGGATGAGCAGCGGGCGTTCGTTTACTACCAAGCTGCCGCTGAATCGCCCTTGCGGCGCGAGTTGTATCGAGTACATATGGATAAAGGGGTTCCTGAGAAACTGTCGAGTCAACCTGGCTACAACAGTGCCTCGTTCGCGGAGCAGGGGAAGTATTACGTGAACCACTGGTCGGATGCCAATACCCCCCCGGTAATTACCCTGCACGACGGCAACGGCAAGCAGTTGCGGACGCTGGAGGATAACCAGTTCCTTAAGGATCAGGTGGCTTCGGCTGGTTTCCCCGCTATGGAGTATATTACCGTGCCAGCGGCGGATGGGCTGACTTCGTTAAATGGCTGGCTGTTGAAGCCCCATGATTTTAACCCGGGACGGAAGTACCCGGTTGTCCTTATCCAGTATAGTGGCCCTAACTCACAACAGGTACTGGATAGGTATGGCAGGGATTGGTACTACGCCTTGCTTAACGAGGGAGTCGTGGTGGCATGCGTGGATGGCAGGGGTACGGGAGCGAGGGGGGCCGAGTTTCGCCACTGCACCTACCGCCAGTTAGGTATCATCGAGTCGGATGATCAGATTGCCGCTGCACACTACCTGGCCTCGTTGCCCTATATCGATGAGAAGGCCATAGGTATCTGGGGTTGGAGCTACGGTGGCTATAACGTGTTGATGAGCATGAGCCGCGGTAACGGGATCTTTAGCGCTGGGGTGGCTATCGCACCGGTCACCAGTTGGCGTTTTTACGATACCATCTACACGGAACGATTTATGCGTACACCGCAGCAGAACGCGTCGGGTTACACGAACGGGTCACCCATTACGTTCGCTAATCAGCTGCAGGGCAGCCTGTTGTTGATCCACGGGACGGCAGACGACAACGTGCACGTGCAGAACTCCATCGAGTATAGTCGTGCACTGATTGAAGCGAATAAGCATTTTGACCAGTTTTTCTTCCCCGATAAAGATCACTTTATAACTGGGGGGAACACCCGCAAGTACCTTTATGAAAAGGTAATTGGCTACTTTAAGCAGAACCTGTAATCTTCCCGGTAAAATCACACCATATAATATTTTTTTGTAGCGGCCGCACGATATGGCGGCCGCTGCTTGTATCCTTTACCCGTGGTTAAACAAAAAAAAGGGATTTGTTGTTATTATGTGAAGGCGTATATAATAAGGTGACTCCATGTTAGAGATGACAACCCAACAAAAGATAATGATGAACCCGGCATTGGGGGTGATGCCGTTGTTCGTCTTCTCAATTCTATTCCTGCTGGTAGACACCCGTGTCGCGGTATCCGTCGCGCTGCTTCTCTCTATCCCACCCCTGTTCGTGGTGAAGCGGCCGATTCGCCTGATGTTCGACATCTCCCTGGTTACCTTCGTGGTTGCCCTGCCGCTTTCGTTTACCCTTTTTACCTCGCTACCATTGTTGAACCGTTTCGTTATCGTGGAGGTCATATTCGTCCTGTTGCTCGTCGTCGCCCGCTTATCGAGGGGGAGGGCTATAGTTCGTGTAGCGCGACTTCGTGATTTAACGCTGAAAAATGGCTTGAAAGGGGCGTTCCGGGTAGCTTTTATCACCCGCTACGGTTTATTGTTACATTTGCTTTTGCTGTTTGCCCTCTTCCTGTTTAATGCTGAAGGATCACTGCTCTCTTATACCGTTTTCGTGGTAATCGCTTGTCAGGTTGTCTTGCTGTTGGTTATCCTCCTTGAAACCACCCGCTTGCATATCCTGGGTAAAAAGTTGTACCGTGAAGAGTGGCTGCCTGTGGTGACCGAGAAAGGAAACGTAACCGGGCGAGTAGCCAAGTCGATCACGAGGGAGATGAAAAACTGGTTCATGCACCCCGTGGTGCGGGTGGTGCTGTTGCACGATGGGAAGATTTACCTTAAAGAGCGCGATCCATCGTGCTTGCTGAATCCGGGTAAGTTGGATTATCCGTTTGAAAAATACCTGCAATTTAATCACGCTATTGATGAGGCGGCACGTAACAGCTTGGCAAAGGAGTGTGGCAAGAGAGATTTGCCGCTCCGCTTTCTCCTTAAATACACCTACGAAAACGAGGCGACCAAGCGGCTTATTTTCCTGTACGCCGCACACGTGGTTGAGGAGGAGACGTTCAATAGCTTGCAGCTAAACGGGGGTAAGCTCTGGACCCTTGCCCAAATTGAAGATAACATGCAGAGCGGCCTCTTTTCGGAATGTTTTGAACAGGAGTTCGAGTACCTTAAAAACACCCTCTTCTTGGCCCTTCATTTTAAGCAGTGCGCCAGCAATCGGTTAGGCAACCGAACTGGCGGTCGAATCAACAGCCGCTCAGGCAAGCAGACCATCAAACCTGTCACCGCCAGGTAGCCCGGTTTAATTGTTTTATTGTAATTACTTGCTTTCAACGTGGAGATTTTGGTATCGGGGGGCACATTTTTTTCAAAAATATGCCAAAATACTTGCATATCCTATTGATTATTTGTAATTTTGTGCCGTTTTTCACTCGTAATAATTGGTTATGTCGTGATAATCAGCGTATTATAATTGTCGTATTCCAATTGTACTGTTACTAACAAACAAATAGGTAAAGGGTGTCTCGGGTGAAGAGTGGATGTTTAAAGAAAACGGATAGTATAATACAGTAATAACAGGTAAAAGAAAGCTGACAATGCCTACAATTCAACAATTAGTAAGAAAGGGACGCTGCACGCAAAAGGAGAAAAGCAAATCGCCCGCGTTGGACTCTTGTCCGCAGCGCCGCGGTGTTTGCGTGAGGGTCTATACCACGACCCCGAAAAAGCCTAACTCGGCCATGAGGAAGGTGGCTCGCGTGCGCCTGACCAACTCGAAAGAGGTGAACGCTTACATCCCGGGAGAAGGGCACAACCTGCAAGAGCACTCGATCGTGCTGGTGCGCGGGGGGCGTGTTAAAGACTTGCCCGGTGTGCGCTACCACGTGGTACGTGGCGCTTTGGACACCGCGGGTGTAAGTGGCCGCACGCAGAGACGTTCGAAATATGGAGCGAAACGTCCAAAAGCTCCCGCTAAGAAGTAACATGCATGGTATACGATACGTTATTGTAATGATGAAGGGTTGAGTAAATGAGCTCAGTGGAGTTTCGTTGAAGACATGCAAACGGCAACCAAACAATATAAATTTTTATTTCAATGAGAAAAACAAAACCTAAAAAAAGGCAGGTTCTTCCAGATCCTGTATACGGTGATGTGAGGGTAACAAAGTTTGTTAACCACCTCATGTACGACGGTAAGAAGAGTCTCTCATACAACATCTTCTACACCGCGTTAGATAAAGTAAAGGCTAAATTGCCGAACGACGAGAAGTCGGCGCTCGAAATATGGAAAGCGGCCCTGGACAACATCACCCCTCAAGTGGAAGTGAAGTCTCGCCGCGTGGGTGGGGCTACCTTCCAGGTTCCAACCGAAATAAGACCCGAAAGAAAAGAATCCGTTTCAATGAAAAACCTTATCCTCTACGCGCGTAGAAGAGGAGGTAAAACGATGGCTGACAAGTTGGCCGCTGAGATAGTGGACGCTTACAATAGCCAGGGAGGCGCATTCAAACGCAAAGAGGATATGCATAGAATGGCAGAAGCAAACCGCGCCTTCGCCCACTTCAGGTTTTAACCAGGTATAGCAAGAAGGTAAGTAAAGATGACCAAGGGTTTACAAGAGGCATTGCAATTCACTCGTAACATCGGTATCATGGCGCATATCGATGCCGGTAAGACGACCACATCCGAGCGTATCCTGTACTACACGGGACTGACGCACAAGATGGGGGAGGTACATGACGGTGCGGCGACCATGGACTGGATGGCGCAGGAGCAGGAGCGAGGGATAACCATCACCTCCGCGGCTACCACCACGAGTTGGAAGTATAATGGTGATGCCTATAAGATAAACTTAATCGACACCCCGGGGCACGTTGACTTCACCGTGGAGGTGGAGCGTTCGCTACGGGTCCTGGATGGGGCCGTGGCCGCGTTTTGTGCCGTGGGAGGCGTGGAGCCGCAATCGGAAACGGTGTGGCGCCAAGCCGATAAATATAACGTGCCGAGGATAGCGTACGTGAACAAGATGGACCGTTCGGGTGCTAACTACTTCGATGCTGTCCGACAGATGAGGGAGATGTTGGGTGCCAACGCGTGCCCCATCCAGATTCCCATTGGTGCCGAAGAGGAGTTCAAGGGGGTGGTCGACCTCGTGAAGATGAAAGCCTACTTCTGGCACGACGAGACATTGGGGGCTGACTACGACGAGGCGGAGGTGCCGTCTGAACTGTTGGCGGAAGCCCAGGAGTGGCGCGAGAAGATGCTTGAGGCAGTCGCCGAGTTCGACGACACGTTAATGGAGAAGTTCTTCGATGCCCCCTCTTCAATCACCGAGGAGGAGATCAATAGGGCTATACGGAAAGGGACGTTGGCGATGAGGCTTAATCCCGTCATCTGTGGTTCTTCGTTCAAGAACAAGGGGGTGCAGACGCTGCTCGACGCGGTATGCGCTTACCTGCCCAGTCCAGCCGACACGGAGTCGATCACGGGTACCGACCCGAGGGATTCCTCTAAGGAGTTGACGCGGCGTCCCGATCCATCGGAGCCGATGTGTGCGCTGGCGTTTAAGATCGCGACCGATCCTTACGTGGGTCGTCTCTGTTTTTTCCGGGTTTATTCCGGCGAGTTAAAAGCCGGTTCCTATATATACAACGCCCGTTCGGGCAAGAAAGAGCGTATCTCTCGTCTCTTCCAGATGCACTCCAATAAGCAGAACCCCAAGGAGTCTATCGGGACGGGAGATATTGGTGCAGGGGTAGGGTTTAGGGATATACGTACGGGTGATACGCTGTGCGACGAGAACCATCCCATCCTCTTGGAAGCGATTGATTTCCCCGATCCGGTAATCGGGATCGCGGTGGAACCAAAGACCCAGAAAGACCTGGATAGGCTTTCCACGGGATTGGCTAAATTGGCGGAAGAGGATCCCACCTTTACTGTGAGGAGTGACGAGGATACGGGTCAGACCGTAATTTCCGGGATGGGCGAACTGCACCTGGAGATCATCATTGACCGCTTGAAGCGGGAGTTCAAGGTGGAGTCGAATCAGGGACGACCGCAAGTGTCTTACAAAGAGGCTATTACCAAGCCTGTTGAGTTGCGTGAGACCTATAAGAAGCAGACCGGTGGTCGCGGTAAGTATGCCGATATGATCGTGCGTGTAGAGCCGGCTGATAGGGATTTTGAAGGTACGTTGCAATTCGTGGATGAAGTGAAGGGGGGCAACATCCCCAAGGAGTATATCCCCTCTATCCAAAAGGGCTTTGAACGCGCTATGAAGAGTGGTGTGTTAGCCGGTTACCCATTGGATAAACTGAAAGTGACCGTGATCGATGGCTCTTATCACCCGGTGGATTCCGATCAGTTGTCGTTCGAGATATGCGCCATGCAGGCGTTTAGAAATGCTGCCGAGAAGGCCGACCCTGTTTTGTTGGAGCCCATTATGAAGGTAGAGGTGGTAACGCCGGAGGAGAACATGGGTGACGTGATCTCCGACCTCAACAAGCGTCGCGGACAGGTAGAGGGCATGGAGTCGAACCGCTCCGGTGCCCGGGTGGTGAAAGCCAGAACGCCGTTAGCAGAGATGTTCGGGTATGTCACCGCGTTGCGAACCATTACCTCGGGACGTGCCACGTCGACCATGGTGTTTTCCCATTTCGAGGAGGTCTCTTCATCCATCGCCAGGGAGGTGTTGGAAGAGGTGGGTGGTCGTGTGGAATTGATAAAGTAACAAATTTTACGTGAGATAGTTATGAGCCAAAAAATCAGAATCAAACTGAAATCGTACGATTATAGCTTGGTTGATAAATCAGCCGAGAAAATCGTGAAAACCGTAAAAGCTACGGGTGCGGTGGTCAGCGGGCCAATTCCCCTGCCCACGCATAAGCGTATTTTTACCGTGAACCGCTCGACTTTCGTGAACAAGAAGTCACGCGAGCAGTTCGAACTGGCCTCTTTCAAGCGCCTCATCGACATTTATAGCTCCACCGCGAAGACCGTGGACGCGTTGATGAAGCTCGAGTTGCCCAGTGGGGTAGAAGTAGAGATTAAGGTGTAATTAATTAAACAACAGAGAAATGCCAGGATTATTGGGGAAAAAAATCGGAATGACATCCGTTTTCAGTGCCGAGGGAAAAAATATTCCATGCACTGTCATCGAAGCTGGTCCTTGCGTGGTTACTCAGGTCAAAACCATCGAGAAAGATGGTTACGAAGCTATTCAGCTTGGGTTTATCGATAAGAAAGATAAGCATACCACCAACGCTGAAAAAGGGCACTTTAAGAAAGCCGGGGTAACGCCAAAGAGACACTTGGCCGAGTTCAAAGGATTCACGGAAGAGTACGAGGCTGGGGCTGAGATCGGCGTCGACATTTTCAGCGATACGGTGTACGTTGACGTGGTGGGTACCTCGAAAGGGAAGGGATTCCAAGGGGTGGTCAAGCGCCACGGCTATTCGGGAGCAGCCGAGACATCGCACGGGCAGGGTGGGGTCACTCGTTCGCCCGGGTCCATTGGTATGTCGTCTACACCCGCTAGGGTTTTCAAGGGTAAGAAGATGGCTGGACAGATGGGGAATGAACGGGTAACCGTTCAGAACCTACAGGTAATGAAGGTGATCCCGGAACACAACCTACTCCTTTTGAAAGGGTCGGTTCCCGGGGCCAATGGTTCAATCGTATTAATCAAGAAATGAAATGGAATTAACTATTTACAATATCAACGGTGAGGCAACGGGTAAAAAGGTGACGCTCGATGATTCCATTTTCGGGATTGAACCTAACGAGCACGTCATCTGGTTAGACGTGAAGCAGTATCTCGCCAATCAGCGTCAAGGTACGCACAAGACCAAAGAAAGAAGCGAAGTCGCGGGTAGTTCTCGCAAGATCATTCGCCAGAAAGGGAGCGGGGGTGCCCGCCGCGGTAATATCAAGTCGCCTTTGCTGGTGGGGGGGGGCCGTGCGTTTGGTCCCAGGCCCAGGGATTACGGCTTCAAGGTGAACAAGAAGACCAAGGTGCTGGCACGCAAGTCAGCCCTATCCCTTAAGGCCAAGAACAACGCGATCGTTGTGGTCGAGGATTTCGAGTTCGACGTACCCAGCACGAAGAGCATGGTGAAGCTAACGGAGAATTTGCAACTGGCTGATAAAAAGCTACTTTTCGTTTTGCCAAGTCAAAATAAAAACGTATATTTGTCGGCCCGAAATTTAAGGGGAGTGAATATTATAACGGCCTCAGACATAAATACTTACAAGATCATGGATTGTAACAATCTGGTGATTACCGAGTCGTCCATGACCGTCATCGACAACTTATTTAACGCGCAAGGAGGTACAAAATGAGTGTAATCGTTAAACCCATCATCACCGAAAAGCAGACCGATATATCGGAGAAGTATGAGAACCGGTATGGTTTCATCGTGGCTCCTTCCGCGAACAAGGTACAGATCAAGGAGGCTGTGGAGGCCTTATACAACGTGCACGTCGAGAGCGTGAACACGATGCGGTATAACGGAAAGAAACGCCGCCGCTACACCAAATCGGGTGTGGTGGAAGGCCGCACGCCCTCGTTCAAGAAAGCGATCGTGACCTTGCGGAAAGGGGAGACAATCGACTTATTTAGCAACATCTAAAGTAAAATAATGGCAATACGTAAATTAAAGCCCACTACGCCGGGGCAAAGACACAAGATTATCGGTACGTTTGATAACATCACCGCAACCGTACCGGAGAAATCTCTCGTGGTCGGTAAGTCAGCGAGGGGTGGCCGCAACAACCAGGGGCGGATGACCGTCCCGAACGTTGGAGGCGGACACAAGAGACGCTACCGTTTCATCGACTTCAAGAGAACGAAAGACGGAATTCCCGCCGTTGTAAAGAGCATCGAGTACGATCCCAATCGTTCGGCGCGCATCGCGCTGCTCTATTACGCTGACGGTGCCAAGGCTTATATCTTGGCCCCGAACGGGTTAAAGGTGGGAGACACGGTGATGTCGGGTGCTCAAGCAGCCCCCGAGATTGGAAATGCCCTGCCATTGGCGGTAATTCCTATCGGGACAGTGATTCATAACATCGAGTTACGCCCCGGTCAAGGCGCCAAGATGGCACGTTCTGCAGGAACGTTCGCTCAGCTGGTATCGCGCGAGGAGAAGTACGCGATCATCAAGATGCCCTCTGGTGAAGTCCGCAAGATACTCTCCGCGTGTAAGGCTACCATTGGTAGTGTTGGTAATTCGGACCATGCTCTGGAACAATCAGGTAAAGCAGGTCGTTCTCGTTGGCTCGGACGTCGTCCTCGCACCCGTGGTGTTTCTAAAAACCCGGTGGATCACCCGATGGGTGGTGGTGAAGGCAAGGCGTCGGGAGGTCACCCCAGGTCAGCCAAAGGCCTTTATTCTAAGGGGATGAAGACAAGAGCGCCCAAGAAGCACTCTTCTAAGTACATCGTGGAAAAGAGGAAGAAGAAGTAACCCGATTAATTAAGTAACGACTATGAGCAGATCATTAAAGAAAGGTCCGTATATCAACCTGAAGTTAGAGAAAAAGATACTCGCCATGAACGAGAGCGGCAAGAAGTCCGTGATCAAGACGTGGGCGCGCGGCTCGATGATATCGCCCGATTTCGTGGGGCATACCATAGCCGTTCATAATGGCAACAAGTTCATCCCGGTTTACATCACCGAGAACATGGTGGGGCACAAGTTGGGCGAATTTGCCGTTACCCGTACATTCCGCGGGCACGCTGGCAGCCGTAAGAGATAAATAAAAATAGGGAAAAGATATGAGTGCTAGAAAAAGAATAGCAGCAGAGAGAAGAAAGGCAGAGCGCAAGGAGATCGCTTTCGCCGTGCTGAGGAACGTACCCACCTCCCCCAGGAAGATGCGTTACGTGGCCGATATGGTTCGCGGTATGGAGGTGTTTAAGGCATTGGGTGTTTTGAAGTTTTCCAATAAGGAGGCCGCGACGAGGGTAGAGAAGTTGTTGCTTTCAGCCATCTCGAACTGGGAACAGAAGAACGAACGCAAAGCCGAGGCTGGCGAGTTGTTCATCAAGACGATTACCGTTGACGAGGGAAGTATGCTGAAGAGGCTTCGTCCGGCCCCACAAGGCCGTGGACACCGTATTCGCAAGCGTTCCAATCACGTGACCATCGTGCTGGACAGATTAACTAACGAAGAACAAGAACAAAATTAAATAAGATGGGACAAAAAGTAAATCCGATAGCCAATCGTTTGGGGATCGTCAGGGGATGGGATTCTAACTGGTATGGCGGGGGTGATTAC
>JGI24710J26742_10000114_pt1 | contig 67047 bp, 45 predicted proteins | sample BioPla2DNA2_FD_26742 | JGI IMG/M metagenome (IMG submission 26742) | reverse complement strand
GACGAGGATTCAAACGACGACACCTCCCGCAGCACCCGCTCCGACCGTTGCCGGCTGGTCCGGCCAAAGAACCTCAACGCGCTTAGGGCCGACTGGTACAGCATCGGGGAATCCGCTTTCAGGTCGGCTACAGCACACTGCAATACCTGTACAGAATCAACTTTATCTACAAGGGCCGACCCGCTGATACAGAGCCGGGCAAACAACCAATACCCGGTGGCACGTATCCCGTTTTCCTCACAGGCTGACCAATTCTCCACTGCTTCGTTGGCAAAGGGCAGTTTCTCAAACAGGTTTTTACAAACCTGCTCCCGAAGCTCCTGGTTGTCAATCTGCTCTGCCCACCGGCTAGCCGCCTCCACGTTCATCTCCCCGGGAGGATAGAGCAGGGTGGCCAAAATTTTCAGTTCTCGTACATCCTCACTCCATAACCGTTCCGCCAATGCTGCGCCGGGCTCGTATTTGCGAGAAATCTCCTGAAGCCGGGGCAAATCAACACCAAAGATAAGGCGATAATTTAGCCCCATCTTACGCATGCCGGCAGCAACCGGTCCGTTCATCGACAACCGCAAGTCGGTTCTTATGGCTCGTAACGTTGCCTCCATTCTCAAATATTTTTTCACATTGTGACACGAAAGTAAGCATTTTCATCCTAATAGTAGTGTTGCATTTACTATTTGAACTTAGATAGCTTATATAGAACCTTTGATGAATAAAATAATCATGTCGGTTTCGTTTAATTTGACTATTTTTGCATTATACCAATATACTAAAATAACAGACACGATGAAACTTCTACTGATCAGCAATTCCACGAACCCAGGCGAGGGGTACCTGGAGTACCCGATGCCCTATATCCAGGACTTCTTGGGTGAGAAAGCGATGAACGCCCTCTTTATTCCCTACGCTGCCGTCACCTTTTCGTTCGACGAGTACGAGGAGAAAGTCAACGCCCGCTTCAACGAGATTGGTCACCACGTTACCGGTATCCACCGTTTCATTAACCCGGTGGAAGCCGTCGAACACGCCGATGCCATCGTCGTTGGCGGTGGCAACACCTGGCAACTCGTGGATATGCTCTGGGAAAAGGGATTAATGAAAGCAATCCGCAAACGGGTAAAAACGGGAACACCCTACATCGGCTGGAGCGCCGGGTCGAATATCGCCTGCCCCACGTTGAAGACGACCAACGATATGCCCATCACCGAGCCTATCAAGTTCAAAACGCTGAAACTGGTACCCTTCCAAATCAACCCCCACTACCTGGACCACCATCCCGCTAACCACGGGGGCGAAACCCGGGAGATGCGCATCAACGAGTTCATCGAGGTGAACCGGGAGGTGTATGTCGTGGGCCTGCGGGAAGGTAGCCTGCTCCTGCGGGAGGGCGATGAGCTATCGCTCTTGGGGAACCGCCCCGCACGGCTATTCAAGTATGGTCAAGAGCCAAAAGAGCTGACCACCGAGGACGACCTGAGTTTCCTGCTCGCGTAAAGCACACATGCCACGGGCAGTGGTACATTGATTGACAATCAAAGCGGGACAGACCAAAAACATCCCTTCTACTTAACCACTTCGAAGTGGATAACGGCCACGTTTCCCGCCTTATCTATCAACACGATAGCGAAGCCGTTTCCCCTTTTTGGTCGGTGATGGTGATGCTCACGAACTGCTCAAGCAAGTCCACCGTGACCTTCGTGCCGTCGAAGGTCACCTTCGCCTCGTCCTCATCGAATCGGTTTTTGCTAACAGTGGCCTTGTAACCGCCGTTTCCATCCAGTATCTCGAACTGGTAGCTTAACCCGTCCGTGCTGAAATACCCGTTATTTTCCACCGAAAGGACCAAGTCTTTAACAGGCTCCAGTTCCACATCAACATCAAGCGAGATGCATGCGCTCATGCCCACGAACAGGCAAGCGAACAATAGGTAACATGATTTTTTCATAAGATTATTTTTATCTTTTTATTCTGTGTATGGAACTATTAATGTTAAATTACTTGTTGACTTATGATGCTTTCGTGGTTTTACTCACGGTAACATCTATCGTTAACCAGGACAAAGGTACGTAAAAAAGCACTTTTTCACAAACCGCTTTCCGCTGAAAAGGAGTATGGGCTGTCCGACGGGGCGATTCCCCTCGACCTGTTTGGTTCATCCGACATGGTGAAATCGATTTTCGCACCGTTCATCAAGTCGCCATGCGTGAAGTAGTTTTTCATGTAGGGTTGCCCGTTAAGTCGAATAGCAGAAACATAGCGAGTATCGGGCGAGTTGCCGGGTGCGTTAATCACCACCCTATTCCCGTTCTCCAGGTGAATGGTCATCTTCTCGAACAGGGGAGAACCGATCACGTACTGGTCTGTACCGGGGCAAACCGGGTAGAAACCAAGCGCCGAAAAAACGTACCAGGCCGAAGTCTGTCCATTATCCTCGTCCCCGCAATAGCCATCCGGATTGGGGTTGTAAAGCTTATCCATCACCTCCCGCGCCCAATATTGCGCCTTCCAAGGCTCGGCAGCGTAATTATATAGGTAGACCATATGCTGAATCGGCTGGTTGCCATGCGCGTACTGTCCCATGTTCATGATCTGCATCTCGCGGATCTCGTGGATGGGGAACCCGTAGTAGCTATCGTCAAAGAGCGGGGGCATCACGAATACCGAATCGAGCATGCGCACGAACTCCCGGTTACCTCCCATCAGGTCGATTAACCCTCGTGGGTCGTGGAAAACCGACCAGGTATAGTGCCAGCTATTTCCCTCGGTGAACGCGTCACCCCATTTAAACGGGCTAAAGGGCGACTGGAAGGTACCGTCCTCGTTGCGTCCCCGCATCAACTTATGCTCAGGGGAGTAGAGGTTCCGGTAGTTCTGACACCGTTTGGCGAAGCGATCCACCTCCTCTTGGGGTCGGTTCAACTCCTTGGCGAGCTTGTAGATGGCCCAGTCGGCATACGCGTACTCCAGCGTGCGCGCCGCGTTCTCGTTAATCCCCACGTCGTAGGGAATATACCCCAACGAATTGTAATACTCGTGTCCCAATCGCCCCGTGGAGGAGACTCTTGGATGCACATTCTCGGTGCCATGCAGCACCCCCTCGTAGAGGGTCTCGATATCGTATCCCCGCAGTCCTTTCAGGTAGGCATCGGCCACCACTGAGGCCGAGTTGTTGCCAATCATGATGCCCCGATGCCCCGGGCTGGCCCATTCGGGCAGGAATCCGCTCTCCTTGTAAGTGTTGACCAGTCCCTCCTGTATCTCCACGTTCACAGAGGGATATACCAGGTTCAGCAGCGGGAACAGCGCCCTGAAGGTATCCCAAAAGCCGGTATCGGTGTACATGTACCCTGGCAACACCTTTCCATTATAGGGACTGTAATGCACCGTGTTGCCTTCGGCATCTACCTCGTGAAACCTCCTTGGGAAGAGGGTAGAACGGTAAAGCGTTGAATAGAATGCACGTTTTTGATCAAGGTTGCCTCCCTCCACTTCAACCTTGCCCAACACCTTGTTCCACGCGTTCCGACCATCTTGCTTCAACTGTTCAAATCCTTTCCCCTCTACCTCTTTGAGGTTCAACCAGGCCTGTTCGTGGCTGATAAAGGAGGAGGCGACCCTAACGATTACCTCCTCTCCCTGATGGGTGGGAAAACCTATAAACGCGCCGGTGTGGTTCGCTTCGGCTCTCCTTTCTTCCCCGATAATGCCGTCGGACACGGTGCGGGTGAATTGAAAAGGTTTTTCGAACTGAACCACGAAATAGTTCTTAAAATTCTTGGGGACGCCGCCACTATTGCGGGTGGTATACCCTACGATAGCGTTCTGCTCAGGCAGCACCTCCACCGCCGAACCCCTATCGAAGGCATCCAGTAGTACCAGGGCGCTATCACTCTCGGGAAAGGTGAAGCGAAAGATGGCGGCACGCTCGGTTGGCACCATCTCGGTGGTCAGATCATAATCAGCCAGGTAGACACTGTAATAGTAGGGTTTGGCTACCTCCGCCTTATGCGAGAACCAGCTGGCGCGTCTCTCTTGATCGAACTCCATCTTACCCACCATGGGGAAGATAGAGAACTGCCCGTAGTCGTTCATCCACGGGCTGGGTTGGTGCGTCTGTTTAAACCCGTTGATCTTGTTATCGGTATAGACATACTGCCACCCATCTCCTATCTTTCGTGTTTGCGGCGTCCAGAAGTTCATCCCCCATGGTACCGCGATAGCGGGATAGGTGTTCCCGTTCGAAAGGGCAAATTCCGATAGGGTTCCCATCAAAACGTTCACGTGATCCACCGGATCCGCAAAGGTCTGTCCTTCCGCTACCTCGATTTGTCCCAACGACAGTGTTAACAGTAACAAAATGATAAATCGCCTGTTATTTTTTATTCGTGCATCCATTTTATTGATTTGTTTCGTTTATTGGGTTTTTTTAGCTTACAACTTGTAAATCACGAACAACTTAATTGTACCTCCGGCATCGAGGCTACTCCTATTCACCTTATAACCCGTGAATCGCGAGCAGTTTAGCCGCTCCCTACCCTTGACCCCGTTCCTATTACTCTTCCAGTTTATGAATTACAAGACCTGAGCGCAGTTTCGGTTCGAACCAGGTGGTTTTCGGCGGCATGATGTTCCCGGTATCCGCGATCTCCATCAGTTGCTCCATCGAGACGGGGTACAGGGCGAGGGCGAGGGCCATCTCCCCGCTATCCACCCGCTCTTTAAGCGCATCCAAACCGCGAATGCCCCCCACGAAGTCGACCCGTTGATCGCTTCTCAGGTCCTTGATACCCAACAGCTCATCGAGAATAAGGTTCGATGCGATGGTGACATCGAGTTGGTTAATGGGGTTGTTATCCTCATACAGACCCGGTTTAACGGTTAGGCTATAGGCCCGACCATCCAGGTAGATGGAAAAGTTGCGCCGTCTGCCAGGCCTTTGTATCTCCGATCCCGTTGGTTTTATCACGAAATCGCGTCCCAGCTTTTGAATAAACTCATCCGGGGTCATCCCGTTCAAATCCTTTACCACCCGGTTGTAGTCGATGATGGTCAACTGGTTATCGGGGAAGCAGACCGCCATGAAGTAGTTGTACTCCTCGTTCCCGGTGTGATGGGGGTTGTTCCTGGCCTTCTCTGCTCCCACCAGGGCAGCCGCGGCGGTGCGGTGGTGCCCATCGGCAATATACAGCTCGGGGATAGCGGCAAAAGCGTCTGTGATGCGCTGGATATCCTCGTCGCACGACACCAGCCATAGGTGGTGCCCCACCCCATCGACGGAGACGAAGTCATACTCAGGTTCTCGTACAATCACCTCGCGGGCGATTTCATCCAGCGCCTCGTTATAACGGTACGCGAAGAAGACTGGCTCCACGTTCGCGTTGGTCACCCGCACATGTTTCATCCTATCCTCCTCCTTATCGTGGCGGGTGAGCTCATGTTTCTTGACCTTGCCGCTCGTGTACTCCTCCACGTGTACCCCTACCACCCAGCCATACTGTGTCTTACCATCACGGGTTTGCGCGTAGAGGTAATAGATCTCTTGCTCATCCTGAACCAACCATCGTTTTTCCTGAAACAGCCGAAAGTTCTCCCTGGCTTTCTCGTACACGTCCGAATCGTGCTCATCTTTTCCCGGAGGGAAATCTATCTCTGGTTTGATAATACGGTAAAGCGATTTTTCATTCCCCTGGGCCTCTTGGCGAGCCTCCTCAGAACTCAAAACATCATAAGGGCGCGAGGCGACCTCCTCCACGAACTCCCTGGGCGGGCGAAGGCCCTTGAACGGTTTTACTAACATAAACTTGTTGATATTATACATGCAAATTTCACTGTGAATCCACGCGCGAATTCCACGTGCGAATTACTCTGTAAATTTCACGCGAATGTACGGGTTTTCCCTGAAATACCCGCGTTATGCTCGAAAATTAGATGATGTTGGTGATTCGCATTTCTGTTTCTGCACCTGCTCAACATAGGAAAAAAGGACAAATCAACCGAAAAATCGAGTTTTTTTACGTAGGTTCGCGGTAGGTATCCATGAACTTAATAAAACAACATTCGTTATGAACCGAAGAGACTTCTTGAAGCATGCAGGTGTAGCGGGTGGAGCCGTTGCTGCCTCTCCCCTACTGGCGAACCAGTTATTTAGCCATGCAGAGCAGGTCAACGCACCAGCTCAACACGACCTCCCGTACCGCTTGATGGACCTGCACGTGCACACGACCGACGAGTTTACCATTGAAGACGTCGTGGCGGTAGGGAAAAAGACGGGGGTTCAATTTGGCGTGGTAAATAACGTGGCACCCTGGAAAATGTGGGACGACGAGGCGTTGAAAAAGTTCTTCGACGAAACGTTCCCCCACCCCGTGTACGTGGGACTACAACCGATGGTGTTGGGCTGGAGCAAAAGGTTATCGCCGGAACTGATCCAAAAAGCCGACTACGTGTTGATGGACCCACAGGTGCTGCCTAACGGCAACCGATACGGTGACGAACTGAAGATCTGGGAGATAGCCACCTACATCGATGACGTGGAGTTCTTTATGCAACGCTATTTCGACCACACGATTGACGTGATCACCAATTCCGAACCGATCGATATACTGGGTTGGCCCTTGTACCTTCCGGGCAACGTGGCGCGGGACTATTACAAGCTGTGGACACCAGACCGCTTGAACCGTATTGTAGAAGCGGCTAAAGAACACGGGGTAGCCATCGAGATCAACAACACGGCACGCTCTCCTCACGAAGAGTTTATCACCATGGCGAAGCGGGCGGGATTAAAATTCACGTTTGGCTCCGATACCCGGAACTTCACCATGGGACGACTCGATTACTGCCTTGAGATCGCGAAAAAATGCGGCCTGACGCAAAGCGATTTCTTTGTCCCGAAACGAGCGTTGTAAGGCCTTGACAAGAACAGGAGGTGAATTTACCTCCTATTTCAAAAAGTATTCAAAAAAGGCATAGGCTATTTGGTTGGACTTCTTGTTTGGTGAATGGTCCGGGCGATTGTTCATTGCCACCCTATGCTCGTACCCCAATAGTTTGTTGATGGCGACAGTGTGGTTCAGCGGTATCCAACGTTCTACCGGATCGGACGAACCCCCGGATACCAGGAAGGGACGGGGCGCCATTAACGCGTGCAACTCGTGCAAATCATATCCTTGACTTCTAAGTTTCGGGTACAACCCTTTACCTCCTTCACCGGTGTTGGACCAAGTATCGGTCCAGGGCGGGGGATAATAACCCAAGTACCAAGGCTCCCAGTAATTCACGTTGGCACCTTTGGTCTCGTCAAACACGATGCCCGGATCGTTCCAAACCGCGCAAGCGAACTTGGGGTACAGGCAAGAAGCGAACATGGCCCACTTACCACCGTACGAGTGCCCCATGACCCCTATCCTACCCGGGGTCACATCCTCCACCTTCGCCAGTGCTTCTAAGGCGTTAGCCGCCGCGTACGCGAGCGCGGATAACGGCTGTAGCGTCGCGTTCTCTATACCGGGATAGTAGAGGGAGTAGGTGCCGTTGCGCGTGGTTTCAGTCGTTCCCAACGAAAGGGTCACGAATCCCCGTTTGGTGAGTTGGTACGCGAAGTCTCTATCCGGTTTGCCGTTACCTATCGCCGTTTCGGGTTCGTAAAAGAGGGTGATGACCGCGGGTTTTGCACCTTCACCATCGGGTATCAACAGGTATCCCTCCGTCTGTTGGTTGGGGGTCCAGTAGAACCTTACCAGGTGTTGTGTGAAATCCTCCCGCTTTTCCGTTTCGATGATCTCAAACGTTTGGTCGGTTAAGATTGGCGGCCATTCGCCCATCATCTCCATCCACTTGGCACGAATCTCTCGCGCTCGTTTTCCCCAATCTTCCGCGGTTCGCACTGAGTCACCATTATAGAACAGCCGAGGTGAGCGGTAATCCCCGTACACGCATTGAAACTCCAAAGGAGGTGTGAAGTAGGGTTGTATCATGTTCCACAACTCGCTTTTGTGATCCTGCGCGATGACGTGGACAAACATGATGCATAGCAGAACGATGCAACCCCCTTTTCTTTTCATCTCGTCATTAATCCAATTTTCGCATGCTTTACGTTTGCTCTCACTTATCGCAAATATTCGCGACCCATCTTCTGCTTGATTGCTAAAAGAAAAGAATTCTGTTTTACAGCACTTTTGCTCGCAACGGCATATACGAACAAGTTCATTTCTGCTCGTATTGCTTAACGCAAAAGTTCAGCTTCGCTTCAAACAGCTTTTCTTTTTTAACGCAATCTTCGCAGGATGTGTCCCCGCGAAAAACAACGAGGTCTTCGCTCTGAAAGCGAGAAAAAAGCCATATGTAGAAATTAAGTCACTAATATATCGCCAAAGCGGAGGTAACGGTACGCTGCCCGTTCGCATCGCTCGGGATGATAGTTTCAACGCCATTCACCAGCATGCAGGACGAGCCGCCACCATCTAAATTGATGGCTTCGGTACAACCCAACTCCAGCAGGATATCGGCCACGTTCTTCAACGTCATACCGGGCGTGTTGGGCGTTTTGTTTCTTCCTTCACAGACGAAAAAGACCACGTAGCCATTCGGGTGATAGCCCACCGCTGAACGCGGATGGTTGTAGGTAGGTCCCACACCACTTGCAGCGTCAAACAACTCATTTTCCCACAAGTTCTTGTACTCGCCGTTTTTTATCAGCAGCGGGCCGGCGCCTATCGCCTCGGCAGGGGTCCACACCTTCGCACCGACGGGAAACGTAGAAGAGGGACGCGGCTGCGGTTGCTCTCCCGCCACGTTGGGTGCCGGCTGCGGGTAGGCGTAGAGCGTGCCACTTACATTATACACCCATTGTGCCGAGAAGGAGCCATCCTCCTCCAACCCGAACGCTCCTTGCGTGGGGTAGTAGGGGGTCGCTTGCCCGTTATAATCCCTGTTTACCATTGGCTCCGAGGTTGAAATGGTTACCCCATTTTTAATCAAAAGATTGAGGGAGGTGCCATTCCAGAAAAAGCCGCCGTTGATGATGACCGAGGGTTTGGTATTGTTGGTGTAAAACTGAGTGAGCGTGGCCACGCCCTTCTTCTCGCCCAAAACCTTGAACCTCCCTTTACCCTCCCCTATATCGGCCACGGCAATGAATGCCCGGGTGAGCTTACCCGAAATATCTTTCTTGTAGCTATAGACCGAGATATAGTCCGGCAGGGTGCCGAAACCCTCTTTCTTCTCCCAATGGGAGGTAGAGACAGCCAGCGGGGCCGACTTGAAACGTACGTATATTTTAAACGTGGCGACGTCGTTGTTTTTTTTAAGTCGAATTTCAGCCACGCTAGTTAAGTCGTACATGGCGGTCACCATTTGAGGTGCTACCATCTCAACGCCGTTGGCCAAGGTAAGCTTCAGTTCCACTTTTGAGAGATCGCCTCCCCGTTCAAACAGCAACTCGATTGTTCGTTGAAAATTATCGATTTTCACGTTATGCGCCTGGTGAGAGATCACCTCAACATCGGTGATATACTTGAAGTCCACATCGGGTTGCTCCCCGTTTCCGGAACAACGCACGAACAGCAACGACAAGAAGGTCAACAATATAATTTTTAATCTCATCGTTTTAGTTTTTAAAATGACACTTTATAATTCGCGCTACCCGAATTATTTTCAATAAGTGAGAATAGAGCCAAGTTTACTTGAGCTATGTCTAACGCGGAACTTTTGCATTAAGTCGAATGGGCAGAAAACGAGCTTGCTCGAATTATGCCACGACGAGCAAAAGTGGAATGAAGTTCAAACACCTACAAGGTGAACCTGAAAGCTAAAGTAGGCAAAGTGAACATAATGAAATCGGGATAGGGAAGGCGCTCTCCCCTATCTCGATTTCTCGTACTCATATTTTTACTTCAGATTAACTCTCCAAACGGTTACGCCCGCATTGGTACAGAGGAAAGCTACGTATGCCGTCTCACCATCATCAGCGACCTTAGTTACCACGTCACCGGTTACGTTTCCGTTGTCACCGTAATTGGGATCCATAGGTGTCCACCCGTTCCAAACACGGGTTCCGGGTACCAGGTAGTCCAACGGGTTCTTGCTGGTGGTTTCAGGGTCACTTATCACCGTCCGCACGTTGTACACCTGCTTCATCCAGTTGTAGGCGTTTTGTTCGATGATGAATATGTACCTGGCGCCTTTGAGATCCAGGTAGTCGAAGGAGCCACCGCCTCCCAGCCACTGGTGGAATATATTCTGGATATGGTGTTCCGATGCATAGAGCGGGGTGTGGGTGGTTCCATCCATATAGGTGATGGCAACCTTTGCGGCTCCGTTTTCAAACCGGGAGATAAAGTAGTTGCTGTTTTTACCAAATTCAATCGGAACGATGGTATTCAGTTGACCCATTTGATATCCGGGGTTGAAAGTGATTTTTTCGGGTTGGTTCGATACCGGTGCACCGTTTTTAATCTCCCAGCGTAAGAATATGTTCTGGAACGACACGCCCATGTATAGGAACGCGTGATCCCGGATATCTCCCGTCACGTAGATCTTTCGCCCCACGTCAATGTTCCCCGTCAGCCCGGGCAGTTGCACGTCGTACGAGAAGAGCAGCTTGGGCTCAGCGGTAACCCCTTCCCACCAGTACATGTGGATGATGTTGTTGCCGCCTTCCGGCATCCAGCGTGACATGTAGAAGTTGGTGGCCACGATGTTACCCGCATCGTCGTTAGCCATGAAGAGCGGCACGATCCGGGTAAGGTTTGCCCAATCGATGCCCTCGAAAGACATGGTTCCCGCCTTGCTACCATCGGTAATGTTGTAGTAGTCGAACTTGGTCCGCTCGTGCACGACCAGGTAGTCGCCGCTAATCGCTACCGCGCCGTTGTTGTGCGTTACAAAATTCAGTTCCGTCGCGGTTTTGTTCCACAGTGGTTTGATCTCCAGTATGGCAGGCACCACTTTAACCTTGATAACATAATCCCCCTGAATACCATGCGCCCCCTTTGCCGTGAAACTGACCGGTGAAGTAAGGTCGCTGGTAGCGGGGAACGGCGTAGTTGTTGTCGCGCTTCCGGGAAGCGCTGCCCCCACCTTGATGTTCGACAGCTGCTCCGTGTAGTTGTCGCTCACCTCCACGATAATGGTATCGTTGGGGTTGGGTGACGACTGCCCGGTAAACACGGTACCGTTCGGTAACGTGAGACTTACCTGGAAAACATCGTTGGGGGTAAAGGTAGCGTTAACAGTATAGCTCTTCTTCGCGTTATCGGCGCCAACCACCTCGAAGCTGACGGGCTTGGTGAAGTCCATGTACTCGCCCAGGGGGCTGGGAGAGACCACGGTGGCGTTGTTGGGCAAGCTTACCGACATACGTACCTTGGTTCTATCGGTATTCATCGGCCCGAACACCTTCACGTTGATCACGTTTTTGTCATCGGGAGTAACGGCAAAGTCGGCATTGGTCCCATCTGGGAGCATAATCCGAATGCCCGTGACCTCGTTTCCTGTCGTGGGTACCAGCGTGTCGGCCTCCTCGCAAGCGAACAGTACCGGCAGCAGGCTTACAATCCACAACAATATAAAATATCTATTTATCTTTTTCATCGTGATTACCATTTATCAATTTGTTTACACTCCGGGTTATTTTGAATCTCTGAAGCGGGAATGGGGAAGTTATAGTAGCGCTCCTCGAAGAAACGGTCTTTCCCATCGCAGTCCACTATCTCGTAGTTAAATGAGCCGTCGCTGTTTTTCGTGATCTTCATCCCGTGCATCCGTTTCCCTCCTAGTACATCGAGGGCCGTTCTCCAACGTCTCAAGTCCCAATAGCGTTGCCCTTCAAAGGCGAGTTCAATTTTTCGCTCTTCGCGGATGATTTGCCTCAAGGTCGCTTGATTGGTCTCGGTGATATTGGGCAGCTGAGCCCTCTGGCGAACCTTGTTTAACGGGATAAGTGCCTGGCTCGACTTGCCGCCTTCGTTGAGCGCTTCCGCTTGGTTCAGCAGCACCTCGGCGTAACGTATCTCGTTCCAGCAGGTGATCCCTTTCTTGTTGATGTCGGTNGTTTTTTCATTCAACAACTTCCGTAAGTAATAGCCGGTGGTAGTTGAGTTAGGATGATCTTCTACNCCAAACGGCTTGAACCCATCGGTACCGCCNACAAACGTTTCAATGGTGCGCCCTTTCCACTGNGCTCCATTGTAGAGGATAGAAGCGTAGAAACGGGGTTCTCTGTTTTCGTAAGGATTGGCGGCATGGGTGGGATTATTCCAGTCGAACCTGGTGCCGTCGGCCATGTAGTAGGAGTCGACCATCTCCTGCGTGGGCACGGCCAGGCATTTCCCTCCCGTATCGGTTACCGGGAAATCTCCCTTGGGGCTGTACTCCTTATCAATAAACACGGAGTGGGTCAGCTCCCCGTGGAACCGGTAACCCATCACGGTCTCTTTGCAAAAATCGGTTTGATTGAACACATCGGCGTAGTTGGGCATCAGGCCGTAGAGCGTGCCCTCTTTATCGATTACCTTCTGGGCAGCTTCGGCTGCCTTGTCCCAACGCTTCGCGTAGAGCATGGCGCGCGACATGAAGCCGTAGACGGCCCCCTTGGTAAGGCGCCCGAAATTGGCCTTATCCCACTCGTCGGGCAGGTTTTCAGCGGCAAACTCAAGCTCCTTCTCGATAAAGTCCCAGCACTCCTCCTCCGGGCTCCTCGCCTTGAACGCCTCATTGGGGCCATCAATATAATCACGGATAATGATGCTGCCATGTCCCCTCACCAGCATAAAGTGCAGGTAGGCCCTGAAGAAGCGGGCTTGCGCCTCCATCAGGGTTTTCACCTCCGGGGCATACTTCACGTAGTTCTCTAAACCGTACAGGAACTCGTTGATACGGCGGATGCGGTTGTACTCGTAGGAGTAGTCGCTCAAGATATTCCCTTGAGGGCTTATGTTACCGGTATAGACCACCTTGTTGACATCGCCGCCCGATCCGCCCATCACGTTGGCGTTGTAACGGAGAATATCTGAAAAGCCGTCATGCAGGCTCACACCGGCGTATTTCAAGCCATAGGGGCCATACTCGTAAATGGGCTTGTAGAAGCCGTTGATGTAGAGATAGGTGTTTTCCGGTGAAGCCCACGCGTCCATCTCGGTATAGCTTGACCTGGGCTTCGGCTCCAAAAAGTCGGAACACGCGGAAAACAAGCAGGCTGCCGCTACGAATAGTAATATATATTTTATTGTTTTCATACGATTGGTTTATTTTATATTAAAGTGTATGGAACCTATCGGTTTCATATCTTTCTTTATTTAAAACGTGAGACTTACTCCAAACTCATAGGTCCTCTGCTGCGGGTAGTACCCGTTGGTGATCTCGGGAGTCTCGGGGTCGATGTTATACTTGGTCAGTTCAGACCAGGTGAGCAGGTTCCCGCCCGTCAGGGTAAACCGAATGTTATCAATACCAACGGCGTTGATTTTCTCGTTCTGCAACGTATACCCTATCTGGGCGTTTTTCAAGCGCAGGTAACTACCATCGCGCAACCACCAGTCGGAAGCCCACCCGTTACAGTTGCCTATTTCTGCTGCTATCGTGGTAAGTCGGGTAAACTCGGCGTTGGGGTTTTCGGGTGTCCAGCTGTTTTCTATCAGGAAATAGGGCGAGTTCCCGTTCCCATGGAACGGACGGGTGTAAATGGTGGCATCCACGTACCCGTTATCGTACACCCCGCTTAAAAATACGTCGGTGATGGCGGCTCCCTGGAAGAAAAGCGAGAGGTCAAAATTCCTCCACGAAGCAGCGATGTTTAACCCGTAAAAGAGCTCAGGCAGGTTGCTATTCCCGATAAAGGTGTAGTCCTGCGAGCTTTCCACTTTCCCATCCAGGTTCAAATCTTTATACCGGATGTCGCCCGGGCGGATCTGATTTTTGTTCAGGTGGGCTAAAGTGGCGCTATTGATAACCTCTTCATCCGATTGATATAGTCCTTCTGCAATGAACCCCATCTTTTCGCCCATCTTCCTTCCGGTCCGTTTTTGATAGTGAGGAACATTGGGACTTTCGTTCATCCTCAGGACCTTGTTGCGCGACCAACTCACGTTACCCCTCACGCTATAATGAAAATCGCTGATATTGTTCTGGTGCGTTAAGACAAGCTCGAACCCTTTGTTGCTCACCTTTCCACCGTTGATGGTGCTGGGGTGATTGCCGCCGAGGGAGGGAGGATAAATACCTCCACTAGGGATGAGGATGTCGTTGGTGAGCTTGTAGAAGTAGTCTAACTCCATGCCGAAAATACCCCGGTTCAGTAGCAGCTCGAACCCGATGTTGTAGGTCCCCGTTTTTTCCCAGGTGATATCCCGGTTCACATTACCCGCGGTGTAGATAGAGATATACTCCCTATCACCAATATAGAGGGTGGGTGGGTTAGGTCTCATCAGGTTCAGGTACTGGAAGTCCCCGATCCTGTCGTTCCCCAGCAGACCGGCGGAACCCCTGATTTTGAAGTTTTCAACCTGACCTTTCAACGGTGCGAAGAAAGCCTCTTCCGACATGCGCCACCCGAAAGATGCCGCGGGGAAGAACCCCCAGCGATTCTCCTTGGGGAAACGGACGGACCCATCGTAGCGAGCCACCAGCTCCAGCAGGTACTTGCTGTCGTACACGTAATTCACACGTCCCACGAATCCTGCACGGTTAAACAGGTAGCTACCCCCGGCTATCGCGCTTGATTTCTGCTTGCCCGCGATCTCCTTTCCCAAGGTCAACTCGTGGAGCGAGGTTAAATCGAACCCCTGCACGGCAGCGGTAAAGTTTTCGGTATCATATGACGATTGCTCATAGAGGAGCAACCCGGAGACCGCGTGTTTGTCGAACGTGCGGTCGTAGCTGATGGAGGGTTGCAGGGTCAGCCTGCTGGCTTGCCCCGAAGAGTTTCTTAACACCGCCACATCAACTTGTTTAACGGCAGGTTCGGGAATTACTATACTGTACTCCTCGGTAACGGGGTCGTAGCTGTTCAATTTAAACGTTTCCGCCCACGATTTCGAGGTGGTGTAATCCTTGTCATACGATGCTTTTAGCTTCAGGGTGAGCCCCTGTATAAATACCGGGTTCCACGACAGGATTAGCGAGCTGTTCAGCACGTTCATAATTGAGTTGTTGTATCCCGTTAGGCTATTGAAGGCCATTGGGTTGAATTTTGCCGACGTGCTGATATTCGCCGCTACCGGAAGTCCCTCGTACTCCGTGGGAGTGATAGGCATCATGCGCTGTGCCAGCGTGAGGGGGTTGTTCCACGCCTGATTGCTTACCGAGTAGTAGCCCTGGTTTCGTATTTCCTGACGTGCCCCTATATCGAGCCCCAGGTTCAATCCATGCGCCAGCTTGATATCCAGGTTAGACCGCAAATTGTACCTTTTAAATGAGTACTTATCAATAATCCCTCCTTGATCGAAGTAGCCCAATGACACGAAGTATTTCGCGTTCTCATTCCCCCCGTTCACCGAAACGTTATGGTGGGTGGACGAAGCTCCCTTTTTCATCAGCTCATCGAACCAGTCGGTATTAGCATATTTGCCTTCGGGGTCGCCGTTTAGCACCTTGTTGTATACCTCTTCCGTGAACAGCGGCTTTAGACCATCCATATCCAGGGCCTTATTGTACCACTTGATAAAATCGGGGCCATCTAAAAACTTGGGGTAGTTGGTATTCTGGTTATACGAAACCTTACCCGAGTAGGTGATGCGCGCTTTTTGCATGACGCCCCGTTTCGTCTTCACCAGGATAACACCACCGGCCCCCTGCATACCGTAAACGGCGGCCGCGGAGGCATCTTTCAAGATGGTGATACTTTCAATCTCGTTTGGGTCGAGGTTGTTAAAGTTACGTTGCACGTCGTCAACGATAACCATGGGTGCCGCGTTACCCAGCGTGCTTACCCCTCGAATCAGGAGGTTGGCGTGGTCGCTCCCGGGCTGCCCCGATTTTTGCATAGATACCAATCCCGGTAGTTTTCCAACCAGCGCGTTAGAGAGGTTTCCAGTAGGCACCTTGATAAGGTCATCGGCGTTCACTTGTGCCACCGAGCCGGTAACGTGCTCTTTTTTCTGCGTACCATACCCTACCACCACCACCTCTTCCAGCTGTCCCACGTCTTCGCGCATAACCACGTTCAGCACGGTTCTACCTTGAAGCCTAACCTCTTCCGTTTGGTAACCCACGTAGGAGAACTCCAGCGTCGCGTTCGCATCGGACACCCGTATGCTAAACTCACCATTGACATTGGTACTCACTCCCGTGGAGGTTCCTTTTACAATAACATTCACCCCTATCAGGTTTTCACCACTGGCATCTTTCACCGTGCCGGTTACCACTGATTGCGCGAACATGAGCGGTAAACCGGAAAACAGCAGGAGAAAAGTGAGCCATGCTCCCCTTTTCCAGATGCGATTCTTTTGATCTCTTTTCATACGATTTGTTAATTTTAGCATTAAGATATAACAATTCATTCTTCTCGTTCTCATGCCGCCAGGGTTTACAGGGGTCGTCACCCCGCCTTTCACGAAACGTGTGACGGTTAAACAACCCATGCTACTCGCTGGCGGAAAGCCGTTTATGTCTTTCGACGATAACATTCACCAGGCGCTGGTACAGCAACCCGTCCTGATAATTGGACGATTTAGCCAGTCGATAAAAGGCATCCCCACCCTGGTAATAGGCCAAATGTACCTTATACAGCATCTCCTCGCTCTCGAAAACATCCAGGTAGTGGTGCAGCCGATAGCCCCAGTTGCTACTCCCGGCGAGCGCCCTTTCATCAAATTCCACCTCCAGGTTCATCCCGTGTCGCTTGGCCCTTAAGCAAGCCTCTTTTATCCTCGACATCGGGATGTCCTCATTAAAAAAATAGTTGGGTTGATAGTAGGGAACATCAAAGCCCAACGCTTTCCACTCGAAATAACCATCGGCAAAGTAATAGGGTATCCAATAGAAATTGTATCCCTTCTTATCGAGGTAATCAGCCACCTCCTTGACCATATCGCGGGTATGGGTTGCCTCTTCAGCTAACCAGTAAAAACCGATGAGTTCCAGGTTATGTAACTTTGCATTGGCAAACAGCTTCTCCGCGTAATCCACGTACCATTTGCAGGCTGCCACACGATCACTCCTACTGGTAAAACTGAGGTTTCGTCCATCCAGCTCTCCCCAGTCCTCTTGATTGGGAATGGGTTCGGGGATGGCGATAACCACTTTCCGTTTGCTAAAGTCACCTTCCACTTTTTTATCGTTTCGCACAGCGGCAACCTGTTCGTTAAGGGCACAGATGGCATTCCCAGACGTGAAGTAACCTTGCAACAGGTCTTTCCATTCGCTCTTACGGGCAGGCTTCTCTCGATATCCCGAGGCAAACCCCCTATCTTTACCATCGTGAATTTCCAAAAAGAGGAAACCATCGAACAGCCACCTCTCCTTGCCGTCCACCTGGGCCGAAACGTAAGGTGCAAAATGCTCCTTGTTCCACTTGATGGTCCTGTGGGTTCCCCCTTCGTATATTAACACCATGTCTAAAGGGGCCCCCTCGATGATGGATGACCTATCGACAACCGTGCCGTTATCGGGTTCACGGAAAATAATATCCTCCTCGGCGCCATTTTGTTGCCCATTGCAACCAAAAGCGAAAAAGAGAACCCCCAGAATGGTTATCATCAACAGCCTGCCTCGGTTATTACTGCTCATTGCTCATGTTTTTTCCTTCACCTCTCTCCCAAAAAACCTGCTATTCTGAATCGTGTTCCCCTTACCTTACGATTACGCTGCAGGTCACCCCTAAATCCCTTGCATGTCGCTAATATACAAAAAATTCCGTCTCAACGTGATTAAACTTTCAACTCCCACCCTTGAGCGTACTCTCTTGCCCACAATCTCTCTGCCTCCTTCTCCCCGATTACGGTACCACGCTGTGGATCCACATTCAAGGACTTCCCAAGCAGGTGAGAGATATTAGACAGTTGCATCAGCTGTGTACTGATGCACGCCTCCTTTAACTGAGAATTCAATTTCTCTCCTTTTCTAATAGCGTTAAAGAAGTTCTGAAAGTGATACGCGTCGAGGCTCTGGGTAGGATTAACCAAGTTACCAGCCTCGAACACCATTTCACTACCGATATGCTTTACGAGTTCTCCATCCAAGTCATACACATCGTATTCATTGCCACCACCAATAACCATGCTTCCCTTATCACCGAAGAACGTCACACCACTTTGATGCCCGTTAATGGACCCCCGTATGCAGCTTTGGCTCTCCCAGGTCATCACCTTGTCATCGCCGAACTTATAGTTAACCAGCTGTGTATCGGGCGTTTCCCAATCGTCCGTGTAGTGCGATCGGCTGCCCACCGAATCCACGTGTACCGGGTAATCCAGTTTCATGCCCCACCGGAGCAGGTCGATATAGTGCATCCCGTTATTTAGCGACTCGCCCGTTCCCCAGTGCCACCTCCAGTGCCAGTTGTAATGGACGATATTGTCCTTATACGGCAACCGCGGTGCCGGTCCCTGCCAGAGCTCCCAGTCCAACCAATCGGGCACCGCTGTCTCCTTGCCAATTCCTATAGATGGACGCTTGTTGTAATACCAACTTTTGCCATAGACAATATTTCCGATAATCCCGTTATGTAGCTCCTCCATCGCGTGCTTAATGTTTGGCCACGAGCGTCGCTGGTTGCCCACCTGAACCCGTTTGCCATATCTCTTCTCGGCATCTATCAACATCTGGTTCTCTGCCGGGTTATGGCTGGTAGGTTTCTCCAGGTAGACATGTTTTCCCGCCTGCATCGCCATAACGGCTCCCGCGGCGTGCCAATGGTCGGGAGTAGCTATTACAACGGCATCTATATCTCTATTCTCTAACATCTTGCGCACATCTCGATGCCCGTTTGGCCTGTTGCCGGCAACCTCTGTAACAGCTTGAATGCACCTTTCCAGTGCCCGGGAATCGACATCGCAAATATCGGTTACAATACAACCACGCTCTTTCTCATTGGCAAACCCTCTTGCCAAAGCGTTCCCCCTTGAGTTGACACCGATCACCCCCACTCTTAGCTGTTCATTAGCCCCCGCGATGTTCTTGTAACTTTTGGCACTGAAAGCAGGTAACACGCCACCCAGTGAAAGAGCCGAAGCACCTACGGCCACGTTCTTTATAAATTCTCTCCTAGTTGTCATAATATGTTGTTTAATTAAAAACCCTACTCATCTACTCCAAATTTTTTATCAGCTGCTGAGCATCATACATTGCCCAACGGTAGACATCCTCCATAAGGATAATCTCCCCGTTATTGCGTTTACTAACATTCGATGCCTCCATAAAAGTGAAAATCTCTAACGTCTCCATCTCCGAGACTGGCGGTTCGCCGGTTCTGAAGAACTTAACAATCTCGTCAAGCAACATACCGTACCCTTGAAATCCGCCCGAAGGAGTAACACCATTCTCCGTGAAGACGATACCACCATACAGATGCTTGCCGGTACGGGTTCCCCTGAATGTACCCACACGACCATCGCTCCACAATCCGGTCACCACATCTGTACCCTCGGCCGACATGCGATTCACGGCAACACAACCGGTACCCATAACGGTGAACAGCTCTTCCACACCGTGAATGCCATACCAGCCAAAATCGGGGTGAGTGATCTCGCGCAGGGCGGGAGAGTAGGTCGTAGCTCCTAACACCTCACCCTCCTCACCTCTCCGTATAGCTTGAGATTCTGGAGTGAAACGCACTCCCGACGAGGAGAAGATGGGTACGTTATACTCCTTGGCCAATTGAAAAATGGCAATGGCTTCTGCAAGCGTGGCGGCTATAGGCTTGTCGATAAAAACGGGTTTCCCTTTGCAGTGTTTGAACACCTCGAGCGCCTGCTCCAGGTGCACTGTACCATCGTTTGTCTCCAGTAAAATATAGTCGGACTTCTCTAAAAGCTCCTCTATGGAGGCCACGATCTCCACCCCCATCTCTTTCATCTGATTGATGTATCCCGGGATACGGCTGTAGCTCGACTCTATGGTCTTTGACCCGTACGGGTAGGCGGCCACCACCCTAAAACCGATGTACTGCTCTTTCTTATCTTCACCATTCAACTCTTTGGTGAAGGCGATGGAGTGCGAGGTATCCAAGCCCACGACACCAACCCTGTACTCTCCTTGCGCGAACAGGGAGAAGCACATAAGCGAAATAAAAAACGTTAACCCTGTTTGCTTCATCTTCATTCTTTTTACTTTTATTTGACAAACATTGCACTACACTGCTAACCTTACGCTTACAACAGCGAAGCCGCTGCCTCGTCAATATAGAGTATCGCCCCCTCTTTTTCGCGTAGCACAGATGCCGGACACTTTTCATGCACCTCACCGTTTATCGTGTCATACACGGCTTGTGCCTTTAGCGCCGTGGGCACGATACAGAACAGGTAAACAGCCCCCATCAAAGCCGGTATGGTAAGCGTGTAAGCCTGCATAGGCACATCCTCTAAGCGGAGAAAACAGTTGTCATTTACCTGTTGTTGTCTGCAACCCTGCTCCAACTCCACGACCTTAACAAGTGCCGGGTCGTTAAAGTCGGCCACGGGGGGGTCGTTAAACGCTATATGGCCATTTTCCCCAATACCGCAACAGACAATATCTGCCGGGAACTTCGTCAACAGATCGGCGTATCGGTGGCACTCTACTTTGCTATCCTTTGCGCTACCATCGATAAGGTGTACACTCTTAAGCGGCACCTTGTTAAAGATACGCTCTTTTAAAAAGTTGCCAAATGCCTGCGGGGCATCACTATCTAGACCAATATACTCATCCATGTGGAAGGCGTTGATTCTATTCCAATCAATGGAACCATCGGTAATCAGCTCTTGTATAAAATCATTCTGCGATGGTGCTGCGGCAAAAATCATATTCACCTCTTCCTGCTCCTGCAACAGTTTTCGTATAGTTCGAGATACATCGCGTGCCGCTTCCAGCCCCATCTCCTCTCTGGTTGGAAAAACCCTTACCTCCAGCAAATCTTTTGTAAATGTCCTGTTTTTTAAACCCCTCTTCATTCGACTATTTAATCTTTATGTTTCAACGTGCTAAATCGACTTTAAACACGACGTCACCCACAATGGTGTAGAAAGCTCATTTAGTTTTCATATCCGTTTCATATACAACATCTCCTGCAATGATCGTGTGTGAAACCCTGACCTCTTCGTCAAATATCAACAAATCGGCATCTTTGCCCTGCTCGATAGAGCCTTTTCTATGATTCACTCCAATTATTCGGGCTGGCGTGAGCGTCATCATTTTAACGGCATCCACAAGCGGCACTTCGCCCACCTGCACCATGGTACGCACCAACTTATCAGTTGTGGCCACGCTACCGGCGAAAGCCGAGCGATCGAGTAGCTTAGCCACTTCATCCTCTTTTACAACCGTTTGTCCCTTTTCCAAGCTTCCCAATATGTACTCACCGTCAGGCATACCCGCGCCGCGCATCGAATCGGTACACAAAGCCGTCCGGTCAGCGCCTTTAAACTTGTAGACCAACTGCAATAGCGGTTTTGGCAGATGCACCCCATCCGCGATTACCTCTACACTCATTCCATCTATCAGGTAGGCTGCCTCCACGACACCGGCAAACCGATAGGCATTTCTACGGGTTATCGACGACATGCACGAATAGAGGTGTGTTACATGCGTAAAACCGGCATCATAGGCCTCCAGCACCTCCTCGCAAACAGCATCGGAGTGGGCTATAGAGGGCAATATACCGCGACTGACCAACAGCTTGGCGAACCCAAGTGCTCCCGGCAGCTCGGGTGCTAGGCTCCAGCGACGAATATCGTCTGAAGCGTCCAATACATGTTTATACTCCTCGGGATCGGGATTCCTGATATACTTTGGGTCTTGCGCTCCACGCTGATTAAGGGAGAAGTAGGGGCCCTCAAGGTGCAGCCCGATAAACTGAGCTCCCGTTTTATTCAGTTTGTCGGCCTCTCGGTACACCTCGAATGAGGTCAGCATCTCCTCTATAGTCGCCGAAAGGGTGGTAGGCAGCAGGGCCGTTGTCCCATGCTTGGCATGCATCCGGGCAGCTCCAAGGTAGGCCTCCACGGTTCCATCCATAAAGTCATATCCACCACCGCCATGGGTGTGGATGTCTATAAAGCCGGGAGAGATATATTTACCATGAGCATCTATCACCCTGTCGTTGTCCATCAACGTGAGTTCCGACGATAAGGGCAACCGAGCGATTTTGCCTGAATCACAGACCACCGCGTACCCCTCCAGAATGTTATCAGGGAGTATGATTTTCCCGTTATCTATGATTAATCTGCCCATGGTTTTCTACTCTCCTGTCTTAGCAAAACAGACCAGGTAGCCTTTTATATTATTTTCTCGATATTATTTTCTTGCTCCAACAACACCTAGACACCTTCAGTCCTCTTCCATGACCTAATCTTGTGGCCATAAAACGCGAACCACATGATGTACAGGAAACAGGGAACCAACACCCAGTAACCGGCCCGTAACCCGTGTACGTCGGCAACGGCACCATAAACCAGGGGCAATATGGCATTGCCCGACAGCCCCATGATCAAGAGCGAAGAGCCTGTTTTGGTCAACTTGCCCAACCCATGAATCGATAACGGCCATATCCCCGCGTAAATCAGGGCATTTGCAAAACCTATCGAGGCCAGCAGCCAGATAGAGATATTGGCCGAATGCCCGAGGAAAGAGACCGAAAAATTGAGCAACACCACTCCCAAGGAGAGGATCAATCCCAACGTGGAACAAAACTTTAAGGCCGTTGTCTGCGACACCAGGCGGGGAATAAGAAGGATTCCCAACATATAGGAAATAATCGTGCAGGTAAGCGTGTACGAGGGAAACACTTTGGCATCGATAAGCCCTATCCCCATCTCCCCAGCGTAATTGATAATGGTATCAATAGAGATTACCTGGGTGCCAACGTGCAAGAACAGCGCCAACGCGCCAAAAATGAGGTACGGGTGATCAATAAGCCGCTTGGCCTTTTTGATACCCTTAGCATGTTCCAAGTCCGTTTTACTAACAGTGTCTGACCTCACCGCTACACCTTCCTCCTCTTCTTCCGGCTCGATTTCAGGGAGAACGGAAAACCTAATACCAATACCCACCACCAAGAGGATAGCAGTCAGAATAGCGTAAGGGGTAATCAGCGCATGCGTTAACTGCCGCAACGCCAACTCCTTCTCCAGGCCTGCAAGTATTCCCGCCTCCAAGTTAGCCACGATAGTACTATCCACGGCCTCCAACACCACGGCGGAAAAAAGGAGCGGGGCAAGTATACCGGCCAACTTGTTGAAGATTCCCATAATGCTCATTCTCCGTGCAGCACTCTCGATGGGACCGATAATCGTTACGTACGGATTGGCCGCCGTTTGGAGTATTGCCAGTCCCGTACCTATACAGTATAGACCTATAAGGAACAGCCAGTACTGCCTTATCAGCGCGGCGGGAACAAATATTAACGCCCCCACTGCCATACAGATAAACCCGTACATGATACCCCTCTTGTACCCCACCCTGTTCAACAATAGCCCCGATGGAATAGCCATAACAAAGTAGGCGATGTAGAAAGCAAACGTCACCAGGTAGGACTGGATATTGCTCTTTAATTCAAGGATAATCCTGAAATAGGGTATCAATATCGCGTTGACCCACGAGACCAATCCAAACACGGAGTACATCACGGCCAGGATTACCATAGAGGTAATAAAGACCCTGTTGGAGGAGGTTCGATTCGATCCTTTCATCTTTCGTTCTTCGCGTAAAAGCTGTTAACCAATAGGGCACTTACCAACGAGTCACCGTACAAGTGTGATACCTTAGCGGTAAACCCTTTTGTGAATAATGCACCTTACAGATAATGTTGCAAAATAGGCAATCAAAAGTAAAATTGAGTTAACAATAACGAACGAGAAGATTCAAAAAACGCTTTACACTGCTTTTTTCGCACCCCTCTCCCCGATAAAGCTTCTTTTTCCTACGTGAACTGCTTCATGTCTAACTTTGGATCTATCCTTTGGGGGGTATAGACCAGTTCGTCCCAGGTAACCTTCTCCCGCGTGGATGCCGCCTCTCTCCCCATTATCGCGCTAAGGGTAGAATCGCACCCCCACTCCAGTTGATTTTCATGATGACCGCTGATAATAGAGTTAACAAAGGCTTCCATTTTATTGAAATCAGCATCATATAGCGACGATGTTTTCGCACCCCGCGCGATTGATTCGGGAGTTAGTTCACTGGTGGAACGTAGTATGCCCGAATCCCACACGTTCTTCCCGTTAATAAATACACCTCCACTGTAGTGTGCTTCGGCAACGCCATCGGTCCCGATAAAGCGTGCGCACACCCCACCAAAGGTGTCACCGAACTTAGAAGAGTGTACAGAGACGTTAATGTCGTTGGGATAGGCGTAAATAACCTGGTAATTGGTCCACGCGTTGCCGAAGTCGACACCTCCCTTCCTGTTGCCTGCCCCAAGGGCGAACAATGGCTTGCTATCCAAAATCCAGTTACAGGTATCGATCATATGAATAGCTTGGTCGAGGTAACAACCTCCCGATATCTCATGAAAATGGTAGTGGTTGCGAATGCGCGTCTCATCGTAAGAGGTACCGTTACACGGTATTATTTTCGCGCCGGAGGAGAAATAGTAGAGCTGCACGGTAACTATCTCGCCGATATCGCCACGTTTGATCCGTTGCGCCATCTCCACGTAGGGTGTAGCGTAACGGAGTTGAAACCCGTTGAATGCTGAGACTCGCCCTTGAATGTTTTTCGCTGTTCTAACTATCTCCTGGCACCCCATGGCGTCTACCGCCATCGGTTTTTCTGCATAGAGGTGCTTTCCGGCGGCTACCGTCTCCTCGATCATCAGGGGGTGAGAATACCCGGGTGATGCAATGACCACAGCATCTACATCCTTGTTTTGTAGCAACTTTAGATACGCATCGTGACCAACGTACATGCTGTTTTGATTCATGAGGGGATGTCCTTTTTGTTTATTGACATCGTTGGCAAACTCAGCAAAGTCTTTCAACCTATCGGGAAAGAGGTCGGCCATGGCAGTTATGGCAATATTAGATTTTTCAGCCATTGCCGAAACTATTCCTGTAGCACGATTGCCGCAACCAATTACCCCTACCCGTACTGCCGAATTGCTGTTTGTCGCGAAAACCGTGTTAGGCTTCAACACCGTAAGCGCGGATAACGCCGCAGCGTTCCTAATAAAATTTCTCCTGTTCATAATCGTATCTATTTATCTGTGTTTTTAATAAATTAAGCGTTATTGCAGAAAATCAAGTCAATCCAACTAAAAAGAGGAGCGCCCGTGATGCCCTATTCGCCTAAAATGCACCTGCGCTTTTTGAGCCAACGAAAACGAAAACCGATACAACAAAAAACGAAAACCATGCCCCGTGAAAAAAATCCGTGAAACAGGCTTCGCGAAAACAGATAGACGCGAGAATTCAAAAATAGGACAACTCTTGGTGTCGTTTACGGTATTCAGCCGGAGTACACCCCTTGAACTTCTTAAAGGTGCGGGAAATATTTTTACAATCCACGAATCCCGACTCCAAGGCCATATCATATAGGGTTCTATCTGTGGTCACCAGTAGATGTGAGAAATAATCGACCCGGCATCGCAAAATAAATTGATAGATGGTCGTATCCATCTCCTTTTTAAAACGCATCTCTAAATTCCTACGAGACAAGGGCACCATTTTCGTCAACGCGTCTATATCGATATGAGAACGGTAATTCACCTCTATGTGCTTCACCACCTTCTGTATATACTCATCGTCTATATCGTAATTTTCTGTCGACTTCCTCAATGCAAACCGTGTTGGCCTGATAATGATATTAAAAGGCTCATCTCTCTCCTTCTTGAAAAAACGATCTATCAAACGGCCTGTTTCATACCCCCCTTTCTCCACGTCAAGGGCTATGGATGAAATGGTTGGATCGGAAAGATTGCACAGCAACTCATCGTTATCGACCCCCATCAACGATATCTCCTCGGGAATATTTACCCCGTTTATTTTGCATAACTGGGATACCCGCAACGCGAAGTTGTCGTCACACGCGAACAGGGCAACCGGCTTGGGGAGGGACAGTAACCACTCTTCCAATTCAACGTGAGTTTGGCTCCACTCAACGCCTTCAAGATTTTTACTCTCGAAACAGTAATAGTTGCCACCTACCTCATCGACCACCCTTCTAAACCCTTCGGCTCGCTCACTTGACCAAACCACCCCTTTATTGCCGTAAAAGGCAAAATTTTTAAACCGCCGGTCAACAAAAAAACGGGCTGCCATCTCGCCGGTTCCGATGTAATCACCGGTAATGTTTGAGAAGTAGGGACTTCTTTTCCTGTAGTTCTGTAATACCACGGGAATCCCCAGGGTCGAGAGCAAATTGGTTCCCTCGTGGTCCCACCTCGCGATGATGGCATCGGCTTTCCACTCTTTTGCCCATTCCACAACCCCCTCTTTACCATATAAAGCTTTAAAATAGGCGGGCAACCTGTAAAATACCCACTCTTCGTTTTCCCTGGAGTACCTGATTAATCCCTTTAAAAGCTGCCTGCTAAACCCACTAGAGTAATCAATAAGCACCAATATCTTCTTCATAGTCAACACCCTTAAAGCCATATAGCGTTCATACGCCAACCGCGTTGCGTTAAATGAGCATTCAAATAACTACTACAAATCTACATAAAAAGAACCATACTCGAAGCATCTTAAACAATAAAATTAAAAGAAAATTCCACCAAATTCAACTTTTACCCATATCTTTACCCGCGCATAATAAAAAACTATACAATCATGCTCCACACGCTAAAAAAGATTATGAGTTCATGCTGCTTAGCGGCTTGCCTGTTCGCTCTCTACCCTCAAATAGCCGCAAGCCAAAGCAGGACCGTTCAATTGTTTGCCCATCGCGGAGGTGCCTATGAATTTGATGAAAACACGATGTCAGCTTTCGAGGACAGCTATAACAACGGGTTACGGGGATTTGAAACCGACGTGCGAATAACTAAAGATGGAGTGCTTATCATTTTTCATGATGCTTCCCTGGAAAGGATGACCGGACAAGAAGGTAGTATCGAGGAGATGACCTGGGAGGAACTCCGTTCGATACGAACCAAAAAGGGCAACCCTATCCCCACCGTGGATGAGGTGATCGATTTTTTTGCTGACAAACCGGGTATTTACCTTGAGTTTGAAATGAAGACCGATGAGAAAAAATACCCACAGGAAAAACTTGAAAAGTACTGTGACCAACTGTATGAAAAGGTCACGGCCAAAAAGCCCGCATCCTCAACCTACCTGTTCACATCGTTCGACAAGCGCCCCTTACGGTACATAAAAGCCAACTACCCCGATGCCGATATGCTGTTCATCACCCCGAAACCCTGCTCTGATGAGACCGTCAAAGAGGCTTTGGATTTAGGGATAAACAGGCTGGGCTGCACGCTGGACGGGACAAGTCGTGCCAGTGTGAAAGCTGCCCACGCGGCAGGAGTTTTCGTGAGCTGCTACCCGGGCAGGTCCCTTGAAGACTTTCAACTGGGGGTAGCCCTCGGTTGCGACTATTTATGCTCCGATATCCCCGTGCAGGTCAAACAATGGGTAGACAAGTGGGGCAATAGCGACGTATTAAATGTCACGGTTAAGTGAAAATATAAAAAGCGAGGGGCTCAAAATTGCACCAACTCGCTTTAATCTTTAAGTGGCTAATTTATAGCCTTTTAAATCTCGTCGGGGTGGCGGGATTCGAACTCGCGACCCCCTGCTCCCAAAGCAGGTACACTAACCGGACTGTGCTACACCCCGAAATTTCTCCTTGTAGGCGGTAGTGCTTTTGCACGACCGCAACGCTTTTACCCCACGGCAAGCCAAGGAGGTTTTTCAAAAGCGATGGCAAAAATACGACTAATTTTAGACAAAATCAAACTTTTCCCGCGAACATTGTCTCGAAGATTGTAAAATGTCGGGTGTGGAACTCCAGTCACGCTAAAGGCCACCCGTGTTGAACTTGAGCGGCCAACAGCAGACACCGGTGGCAACCATCAAGGTAGCAGGTAGCAAAAATCGTACGGGATATCCCCGTTACCTCACAGCGCGGCTAAAGTTGATGATGAAAGAGCCCGAAAGCCACGTGAAAAGATTTTGAAAAGAGGGCCGCAATCTCCAGCAATTTATCTATTTTCGCGGAAGTACAACAGGTCAACATGTTCAGCCAACAGGGGTATTTCTTTGAAGAAAGTCCACCAAAAAGGTTTTGAAATCCATTACAAATCGTCTACCGAAGAAGATATTAGAGGCTTTCATGGGAACTATAACAGAGAAGATATGAAACAGGAAAAGCAAGATCAACTATTCAATCGCCGCGATTTCCTGAAAGTAGCGGGAATAGGTGCGGGAGCAAGCATTATAGGTGGAGGTATGGCAGCTGTTCAACCCGTTTACGTCGGGAACCAACAACCACCAACCAGGCCCAATATTCAAGGCTTTGATGACACGGGAAGCCAACCCTCTCAGGAGAAGATATGGCAGCAGGTCTCAGACCGCAAGGTACGTGTAGGACTGATTGGGTACGGCGTATGCCGATTTGCCGCGGACTTTGGCTTTCAAGATCACCCCAACGTGGAAGTAGTTGCCGTAAGCGACTTGATTCCCGAGCGTTGCGCGGAGCTAGCGAGGGTAACGCGGTGCAACAAAACCTATCCCTCCCTCGAGGAGCTGATCAAGGACGACTCGATCGAGGCTGTTTTTATTGCTACCGATGCGCCCAGCCACGCGCAGCATAGCATCGACGCACTCAATCACGGCAAGCACGTGGCCTGCGCGGTTCCCGCCGTGTTTGGCTCACTGGAAGATGCCGACCGGTTGTACGAAACGGTAAAGCGGACGGGGCTGAAATACATGATGTTCGAGACCTCCATGTTCCGCGAGAACCTGTACGCCATGTACCGGCTGTACCATGCCGGTTGTCTTGGCAAGCTGGTTTATGCGGAGGGCGAGTATTGGCACTACTCCGAAAAGGGGATCGACTCCTTCAAGAACTGGCGCCACGGGATGCCCCCGCAGTGGTATCCAACCCATTCCGATGCCTACTACATCGCGGTGACCAACGGAACGTTCCTTGAGGTATCTTGCATGGGTATGCCCAGCGCCATGGAGAGGTACCAGCCGAACCAAAATATCTACAACAACCCGTTCTCCACCGAAATCGCGTTGTACCGTACAAGCGAGGGGGGCATGGCCCGAATGGGCAGGAGCGCCGACACGATGGGACACGGGTACGGGTCGGAAACCGGGCGAGTGCGTGGTACCAAGGCATCCTATTACGACAAATACGAGGGGATAGAGCAACCTCTTCCCGACTTGAGTCGTCCAGCCTTACCTCCTGGGGTGGCAGGCGGGGGACATGGCGGTTCCCATGGACACCTTACCGAGGAATTTATCCGCGCGATCCTGGAAGACCGGAAGCCACTCATCGATGTGGCCATGTCGCTCAACATGACGGTCGGCGGCATCGTTGCCCACCAGTCGGCCATGCGGGATGGAGAACTGTTAAAGATACCGCAATACAAATTTTAAAGGTAAACAATCATAATTGTATGTACAGAAGCAACACGTGCGGCGAACTTCGCCTTTCGGATCTGAACAAGGAGGTCACCCTGAGTGGCTGGGTATCCAGGATTCGCAAGATGGGGGGCATGACCTTTATCGACCTGCGGGATCGGTACGGCATCACCCAATTGTCGTTTAACCAGGAGGTAAACCACGAACTTTGCGAACAGGCCAACAGCCTGGGCCGCGAGTGGGTCGTTCAGGTTACCGGCACCGTCCAAGAGCGGAGCAGCAAGAACCCGCGGATCCCCACGGGGGAGATCGAGATTATCGTCAACAAGCTAACGGTGCTAAACGCCTCCAAAACGCCCCCCTTCACCATCGAGACCGAAAGCGACGGGGGCGATGAGCTGCGTATGAAATACCGGTACCTCGACCTGCGCCGCGACGTGGTGCGCCAGAACCTGGAGCTGCGCCACAAGATGACGCTGGAAACCCGGCGCTACCTTGACGAGAGAAACTTCCTGGAGGTAGAAACCCCGGTGCTAATCGGCTCCACCCCCGAGGGCGCCCGCGACTTTATCGTTCCTTCCCGGATGAACCCGGGTCAGTTCTACGCCCTGCCGCAATCCCCCCAGCTGTTCAAGCAACTGCTGATGGTAGCCGGGTTCGATCGCTACTTCCAGATCGTGAAATGCTTCCGCGATGAGGACCTGAGGGCAGACCGCCAGCCGGAGTTCACGCAGATCGACTGCGAGATGTCGTTCGTGGAGCAAGACGATGTACTGAACATGTTTGAGGGACTCACGAAGCACCTCTTTAAAACGATCAAGGGAATCGACCTCCCCCCGTTCCCTCGGATGAGCTACGCCGACGCGATGAGGCTGTACGGCTCAGATAAACCGGACACCCGCTTTGGGATGACGTTCGTCGAGCTTAAAGAGCTCACCATGGGACGGGACTTCAAGGTATTCGACTCTGCCGAGTACGTGGGTGCCATCCGCGTGCCGGGGTGCGCATCCTACTCACGCCGGCAGTTGGACGAATTGACCGACTTCGTGAAGCGCCCGCAAATTGGTGCGCTTGGGTTGATCCACCTGCGCTACAACGAGGACGGAACCCTGAAGTCGTCTGTCGACAAGTTCTACAGCGAGGAAGACCTCCGGAAGTGGGCCAAGCAGTGCGGGGCGGTACCCGGCGACTTGATCCTGGTGTTAGCCGGTGAAGCCGAGAAAACGCGTAAGCAACTATCGGAATTGAGGTTGGAGATGGGAACGCGATTGGGGCTAAGGGATAAGAGCCGTTTTGAATGCCTTTGGGTGGTCGACTTCCCCCTGCTGGAGAAGGACGAAGAGCTGGACCGCTTCTTCGCGAAGCACCACCCCTTCACCTCGCCCAAGGCAGAGGATATCCCATTGCTAGACACCAATCCCGCTGCCGTACGGGCAAACGCCTACGACCTGGTGATCAACGGCGTGGAAATCGGGGGCGGCTCCATCCGTATTCACGACAGCCAACTACAGGCAAAAATGTTCTCCGTGCTCGGCTTCACCGAGGAGAGGGCGAGGGAGCAGTTCGGCTTCTTGATGAGCGCCTTCCAGTATGGAGCGCCACCGCATGGTGGGATCGCCTTCGGCCTCGACCGGTTTGTCTCCATCTTCGCGGGGCTCGACAGCATCCGCGATACCATCGCGTTCCCCAAGAACACCGCCGGTCGCGACGTGATGATCGATGCACCATCAAGCGTGGAAAAGGCACAACTGGATGAGCTGGGTATACAGTTAAAGCCGGACAGCGGGGCGCATTGACCCTTCTCGTTGTCAAGGCAGAGATATAGGCCATCGCATTCCTGTAGAACCCATATTGGAAGAGGACAGGAACCCCGAGATTTTTTCGTCTAACTCTCGGGGTTCATATTATTTTTAAGACGGCTCTTTCATTATTTTGTTAAAGGCCGGGCTTCTACCCCCTCTCGCGTCATTATTATTGGCTTTATTTTACCATCGGAATCAAATTCCATCTTATCGATACAGGTCATGCGAGAGTGCGCGCTTGTTTCAGTTAACGGTCTCCTGTGATAAACGATATACCACTCATCCGTTCCCGGGACGTTGATAACCGAATTATGCCCCGCGCCATTGGCTATTTTCCCGTCTTGCTCCAATACAACCCCAATACGATGAAACGGGCCAACAGGTGAATCACTTATGGCATAAGCCACTTTGTAATCGGGCCCGGTCCATCCCCCTTCCGACCACATGAAATAGTACCTCCCGTTACGGATAAACATCACTGAACCTTCTACATACCCTTCGGGTGTGACCTCTTTATAAATCGTTCCATCTTCAAATGGAATAAATCCGGTAAAGTCGTCGTTTAGCTTCACCACATTGCAATGCCGCCAACCACCATAGAACATGTAATATTGCCCATCCACATCTTTAAAAACAAATTGATCAATGGGTTGGGCACCATTATAAAACTTGTCGATTAACGGTTTTCCCAAGTAATCCCGGAAAGGTCCTTCCGGTTTATCTGAAACCCCAATGCCTATACCCCCTACTTCATCATCACTTTGAATATCGTTTGCAGCAAAAAAGAGATAATAGATATTCTCTTTTTCAACAATAGCCGGAGCCCACATGGCCCTCCAGGCCCATTTTATAGATGTCGTGTCGATGATACTGCTATGTTTTGTCCAATTTACCAAGTCGGGTGATGAAAAAGCATCCATAAATACCTGGCTGTTATAGGGAGCGGAAAATGTAGGATAGACCCAATACCTCTCTCCAAAAACAGCGCCTTCAGGATCTGCATACCATCCATGAAATACCGGACTCCCCGATTTCTGAGAAAAGCCGGTTACCAAGAAGCTTACTGATATAAGCAATAAAAAAAACCTCTTCATGTTTAATTAATTATTAGTTTTTTTACCACAACGATGTCGCCAGGCTCACAACAAAGATAAAAAATATTCTAAGGAAAACTGAATATGCAACATAATACCAAAAGAAGCTGTCTCGTTTTGAAACAGCTTCTTTTCGTTAGGCTATAAGCCTGATGGCAAATACGGAAATTATCCTATGGGATACCCGTCCGTGTAGCTCTTGTCGAATAGCCTGTGCGCTTCCGCCTCTGGGTCGTCCACGAACTTTTCAGCTGCTGGATCCCACTTGAGGGGACGTCCCAGCTCGTACGCGATATTCCCCAGCGTACAGACAGTACAGGTGCTGTGCCCTATCTCAACGGGCACTATTGGATCGACACCATTCCTTAGCGCCTCTATAAAGTTGGCCAAATGGGGAATCTTCGTTTCGTAAGCTCCTTCCGTCTCCTCAATAACAGGCGGATTCAGGCTCTCGTCGGAAGCCTTGTAATGCTCCCTTGATACCTCTATCCATCCCTTCTCACCCCAGAACTTTACGCCCTTAGTCTGGCGTTCGTCGAAAGGCTCCTCGGTCATCACTATTCCATTGGCGTACTTGTAGGTCAGGAACTGGGTGTTTTCATACCCGGGCGGGATAATTTCTACCGGTCCATTTTTATCCATGCCTATCCCCCACTGGGCAATATCGAACATATGCGCTCCCCAGTCGGTCGTGAACCCACCACCCGTCTCCTTGTAATAGCGCCAAACGGCCCAATAGTGCTCGTTCTTCTCGGGATCGAGAGAGATAGGCGGGTTCAACCGCGAGTTGTAATGTACGTATTCCAGGGGGCCCAGCCAAAGCGGCCAATTCAGGTCGGCAGGTATCGGCTCCTCAGGCAGGTCGTATGGTGCAGGAGGAGGACCCACACAGGCGTTCACCTTTTCAATGACTCCCAGTCTTCCCTCTTGTACCATCTTCACGGCATGCTGGAAGTTAGCATCGGAGCGCTGCTGGCTCCCCACGCCAAGGATCACCCCATTCTCACGTACCGCTTTCACCAGCAGTTGTCCTTCCCGGATGGTGAAGGTTAACGGCTTCTCCAGGTAGATGTTTTTCTTCGCTTTACAAGCATCGATGGCTATGTGCGCATGCCAATGGTCGGGCGTGGCGATGATCACGGCATCGATATCGTCCCGAGCAATAAGTTGCTTATAATCCTCATACACCTCTACCCCCACATTCTGTTCGGTAGAAGCATAGTGAGCCGTCACACGTTTCACGAAACGCTCTCTTTTAATGCCGTACACGTCGCTGCCTGCAACGATCAACACGCCTGGCATCCCGATAAACCCACTCATCAGGTACATGGCTTGTTGTCCCAACCCGATGAATCCAAGGCGAATAACACCATCTTCACCGCCGCTTCCCTTCGACTTGCAGGAAGCTAAAAATTGCGGTAAAACAGCTACACTCGCCGCACCCACGGCGGCAGTCTTGATAAATTTTCTTCTTGTAATTTGATTACTCATGACTTCAGATTTTGTAATAATAAATATTTATACTTTCCCAATACTTTTTCCTCCCTTATATTACATGTAAATGCGCGGAACACGTATCACGCTATCAAAGATTCGGATTCACGCTGTTCCAACGATCTACTGTAGGGATGATACCCATCGCGATCACCTCGTCGCGCAGCTCCACCAGGTGTTCATAGCTCTCTTTTAGGTCGGCCATCTCGGCATCAGTCCCCTTCACTTCGTCAAAGGAGACACCGTTCTTATCGAGCGTGGTCTCCATCCCCATCATAATATGTTCAAACCCGGGGATATTAACGTAACAGCCTGAGGGCCAACGGAAAGCCTTGCCGCCCATAGTGGCACGAATCATCCCGACCGAGTTGTACGATGGACTCTGGAAGGAGGAGCGCCCGCGCAACCTGATAATATTGGCTCCACCCTTGGTAACACGTACCTTAAGGTCGGCCCACTCTTGGTCGGTCAACTTACTCGTCCCGATTAAATCGGTCAAGGGTATACCATCTATCTTCGTGGTGGAAACAAATACAGCCATCTCTTCCCCATGTCCCCCGTAGGTGCGCGCACCGGTGACCATCCCTTGCTTCACGCCAAAATGTTTGGCCAGCTCGCTTTGCAAGCGGATACTGTCTAACGCCGCCAAAGTTGTCACTTGCGAAGGCTTCAAGCCAGAATGAATTAACGCCACTAAACCAGTGATGTCGGTCGGATTGAAAACAACGGTAAGGTGCTTTAGTTCAGGGCAGTACGACTTAATATCCTTTCCAAGCTGGGCTGCTATCTCGGTATTGCCTTTCAGCAAGTCCTCACGAGTCATCCCCTCCTTTCGGGGTGCACCACCCGAAGATATCATATATTTGGTACCGGTGAAAGCCTCTTCCACATCGGTAGAGTAGGTGAAGCTCACCCCCTGGAAACCGCAATGACGCATCTCCTCCACCACCCCCTCCAGGCCCAACGCGAATGGGTCATAAAGGCAGATATTGGGTGTTAAACGCATTATAGCAGCAGTCTGTACAAGGTTAGAACCGATCATTCCGGCCGCTCCCACAATAGTCAATTTGTCGTTCGTTAGAAAACTCATAGTTGAAATTTGTTGTTAATTCGCTGACGCGCCTTTTCTGTCGTCGCTCGGCAAAGCTTAAGTAAACTTAGCTCTGCTCTCGCTCCTGAGAATTCGCTGACGCGCCTTTTCTGTCGTCGCTCGGCAAAGCTTAAGTAAACTTAGCTCTGCTCTCGCTCCTGAGAAAATTGTTAATTGTTAATTGTTAATAAATTACAGTAAGCTCCAAGATACCGTTAGCCCGGCCATCACGATCGAGACCATACTCATCAGCTTGATCAAGATGTTCAACGAGGGGCCGGAGGTATCTTTAAACGGGTCACCCACCGTATCGCCCACGACCGTAGCCTTGTGCGCCTCGCTCCCCTTACCACCATGGTGGCCGTCCTCGATGTACTTTTTGGCGTTATCCCATGCGCCACCTGAATTCGCCATGAATATGGCCAACACGAACCCGGAGCCCAGGCCACCCGCTAACAGCCCCATCACGCCGGATACTCCCATGAGCAACCCGGTTATCACGGGTGCGAGAATGGCCAGTAACGAAGGAAGCAACATTTCACGTTGAGCACCCCGGGTAGAGATCTCCACGCACCGCTCGTAATCGGGCGTAGCCTCGCCGGTGAGGATACCCTTTATCTCACGAAACTGGCGTCGTACCTCGTCAACCATCTTTCGCGCCGCCCTTCCCACGGCATTCATCGTGAGACCGCAGAAGAGGAACGCCATCATCGAGCCGATGAATATACCGGCCAACACCTTCGGGTTCATCAAGGTCACCTGGTAGTAATCCATAAAGTCGACCAGGCTGGCTTTAGCCACCTCCACCGTCTCCCCACTAGAGAGGGTCATCAAGTTTTCACCCAATCGAACCATCCCGATGCGCACCTCCTCCATGTAGGAGGCAAGCAGTGCCAAGCCGGTCAGCGCGGCAGATCCTATGGCAAACCCCTTACCCGTGGCGGCCGTGGTATTTCCCAGCGCATCCAGGGCGTCGGTCCGCTTCCGTACCTCTGGTCCCAGCCCGCTCATTTCAGCGTTACCACCAGCGTTGTCCGCGATGGGACCATACGCGTCGGTAGCCAGTGTGATGCCCAGCGTGGAGAGCATGCCCACCGCGGCGATCGCGATACCGTACAATCCCATGCTCAAGTTACCCGCCGACACCATGTTTGCCACATCAAAGTTGATAGCTGCCAAGTAAGCGATAAGGATAGCCACTACGATGGTCAGTACCGGTATCGAAGTCGATACTAAACCGGTACCCATTCCCGATATGATTACCGTGGCCGGTCCGGTTTCCGCGCTGGCAGCAATTGTTTTCGTCGGCTTAAACGAGTGAGAAGTGAAGTACTCTGTAGATTGCCCGATAATGATCCCCGCGAGTAGGCCAGCGATCACGGAGAAGGAGAGGCCCAACCAGTTGCTAAAGTCCAGCAGGTAGAGGATACCAAACGTGGAGATCGCGATCAGAATGGCGCTCACGTTTACCCCCCGGTTAAGGGAGTTCGTCAAGTCGCGCATGGTGGCATCCTCCTTGGTACGCACCAAGAAGATACCGAATATGGAGAGGAGAACCCCTATGGCCGCGATGATCATCGGGGCGAAAACCGCGTTTTGCTGCATCACGGGGTTCATGCTGAAAGCTGCTGCTCCCAAGGCCGCGGTCGACAAAATCGCGCCGCAGTACGACTCGTAGAGGTCGGCCCCCATCCCAGCCACGTCGCCCACGTTATCACCCACGTTATCGGCGATCGTTGCCGGGTTGCGCGGGTCATCTTCCGGGATTCCCGCCTCTACCTTGCCCACCAGGTCGGCACCCACGTCGGCCGCCTTGGTATAAATACCGCCGCCCACACGGGCGAATAGGGCCTGCGTGGAAGCTCCCATACCAAAGGTAAGCATGGTGGTAGTGATCATAACCAGCTTATGCCCAGTGCCGGCATCCTGTACGAAGTAATCGAGGATAAGGTACCAAAGGGCAATATCAAGCAGGGCCAGCCCTACCACCACGAGGCCCATCACGGCACCTGAACGGAAGGCAATTTTTAATCCGCTATTCAGTGAGCGCTGCACGGCGTTAGCCGTCCTCGCGGAAGCGTACGTGGCCGTCTTCATGCCAAAGAAGCCTGCCAAGCCGGAGAAGAAACCACCCGTCAGGAAGGCAAACGGAACCCAACTGTTTTGAAGGCCAAAAAAGGCCATCCCCGCGAAAATCACCGCTATAATCACAAACACGATAGCCACCACCTTGTACTGTTGTTTAAGGTAGGACATGGCACCATCACGCACGTACTGCGCGATTGTCTTCATTTTTTCAGTCCCCTCGCTCTCCTTCATCATCCGTTTGAAGAAGTAGTAGGCAAACACCAACGCTACGATTGAAGCAGCGGGAACGAGATAAAAGTACTTCATACTCAATTAATTTATGTTTTTTTGAAAAATTGACGCCGTAAAGGTATTAAAAAAATATGAAAGACATGTTTAAAACGTTCATTTAACACAATTGGAAATGATTATTTTTAAACATCAAAGGTTCACTAAAGTTAGACTATTTCTCGTCATGGCATAGTACAAGTAAACTTGTCATCTGCTCATTTGACTTAACGAAATAGCTCACTAAAGTTAGACTATTTCTCGTCATGGCATAGTACAAGTGAACTTGTCATCTGCTCATTTGACTTAACGAAATAGTTCACTAAAGTTAGACTATTTCTCGTCATGGCATAGTACAAGTAAACTTGTCATCTGCTCATTTGACTTAACGAAATAGTTCACTAAAGTTAGACTATTTCTCGTCATGGCATAGTACAAGTGAACTTGTCATCTGCTCATTTGACTTAACGGAATAGCATGAAATTTATCCTTTCTTTTTTTGTTCCTTAAACATTTCGTATATTTGTCTCCACTTGGGAAACAAAAGGCTACATTTTTTAATTTAACATGCCTCATTTATGGTAAAGAAACTCTTTTTAAAGACCGACAAGAGTCCCAAAAATATACAAATTAAGAAGGATATCATTAACCACTTTATCACCACGGGGAATGACACCATCGCGGAGTTAGCCAGAGAACTCGAGTTGAGCGTCCCCACGATTACCAAGTTCATCACCGAGCTTAAGGACCAGGGGCTAATTATCGAGTTTGGAAAAATACACACTCCGGGGGGGCGACATCCAATCATGTACGGCCTCAACCCCACCTCGGCCTACTTCGTAGGGGTGGACATGAGCCGACATCACCTTCACCTGGCCCTGATGGATTTCACGGGCAACATCGTGGATCAACGGATCAACATCCCCTACATGTACGACAACACACCAGAGTCATTCGATATCCTATGCGATCACATCCAACAGTTCATCGACAAAGTGGAGAAAGAGTACAGAGAAAAGATTGTAAACGTGAACTTGAACATCTCGGGAAGGGTGAACCCGGAATCTGGCTACAGCTACAGCAGCTTCTACTTTAACGAAATCCCCCTCGCGGAAACCCTCACGAATCGGTTGAACTACAACGTGGGTATCGATAACGACACCCGCGCAATGGCGTACGGTGAATACATGAAAGGGGTGGTGGAAGGTGAGAAAGACGTTATCTTCGTGAACATCTCCTGGGGATTGGGTATCGGTATTATCATCGACGGCAAACCCTATTACGGGAAGTCGGGCTTCTCTGGCGAATTCGGCCATTTCCCCATTTTCGACAACGAGATACTGTGCCACTGCGGGAAAAAAGGATACCTTGAAACGGAAGCCTCCGGGTTGGCCATCCACCGAAATGTGCTCGAGCGAATCGCCAATGGGGAAAGTACCATCCTCACGGAACAGGTGAAAAACTTAGAGGAGCTCACGCTGTCCGATATTATCAAGGCCACCAACATGGAGGATCCCCTCTGCATCGAGATCGTGGAAGAGGTGGGGTACACGCTGGGCAAGTACATTGCCGGGCTGATCAACATCTTTAACCCCGAGCTGGTGGTGATTGGGGGTCGGGTAGCTGAAACCGGGGGATTCATCATGCTTCCCATCCGCAGTTCCATTCGGAAGTACTCGTTGAACCTGGTCAATAAAGACTCCCGCATCGTACCGTCTAAGCTGATGCATAAAGCAGGCATCGTGGGTGCCTGCATGATCGCGAGAAGCCGGATATTTGCCGAGTAGTATGCTTCTTGGCAAAGTCCCGTGTCGACCAGCTGTCATTAAACGAAATCTATACGTTCTTTTGTACCGGGTTGTCCTGGTGAAACAATTTTTGATTTTTAAAAAAATGAAAGAAAAGCATTTTGAGACCCTCCAAGTACACGCCGGGCAGGAACCCGATCCTACCACCGGCTCAAGGGCAGTTCCCATATACCAAACCACCGCGTACCATTTCAAAAGCGCCGAGCATGCAGCCGACCTGTTCAGCCTAAAAGAGTTCGGCAACATATACACCCGTTTGCAAAACCCCACGACCGAGGTGTTCGAAAAACGGATGGCCGCCCTGGAGGGGGGCGTTGCCGCAGTGGCTACCGCTTCAGGCCACGCCGCACAGTTTATCGCGATCCACACCATCGCCTCCGCGGGCGACAATATCGTCTCCACCTCCTTCCTATACGGTGGCACCTACAACCAGTTCAAGGTAGCGTTCGCGCGGCTGGGTATTCAAGTGCGCTTTGCCAATGGTGACGATGTGGATAGCATCGCCTCGCTGATCGATGGGCGGACCAAGGCGATCTACCTGGAGACCATCGGGAACCCGGAATACAACGTGCCCGATTTCGAGGCGATCGCCGCCGTGGCACGCGCGCATGACATCCCGCTGATCGTGGACAACACGTTCGGTCAAGGTGGCTACATCTTCAACCCGATCGAGTGGGGAGCCAACGTGGTACTGCACTCGGCCACCAAGTGGATCGGTGGCCATGGCACCTCGATGGGGGGCGTGATCGTGGACGGGGGTAACTACAACTGGGGCAACGGCAAGTTCCCGATGTTCAGCGAACCCTCTGAAGGGTACCACGGCCTGAACTTCTGGGAGACTTTTGGTGAGGGTTCACCTTACGGCAACATCGCCTTCGCCACCCTTTGCCGGGTGGAGGGGTTACGCGATATGGGGCCGGTGAACAGCCCCTTTAATTCCTTCCTGTTACTCCAGGGACTGGAAACGCTCTCCCTGCGTGCCGAACGGACCAACTTTAACGCGCTGGAGCTGGCCCGCTGGCTGGAGCAGCATCCCAAAGTGGAGCGGGTGAACTACCCGGGACTTGAAGGGAATAAGTACCACTCGCTGGCCAAAAAGTACCTCAAGAACGGGGGATTCGGAGGCGTGCTCTCCTTCTTCGTGAAGGGCGACGTGCAACAGACCGCGAAGATTCTCGACAACCTGTCGATGATTAGCCACCTCGCGAACGTGGGCGACGCCAAGACACTGATCGTCCACCCCGCGAGCACCACGCACCAGCAACTGTCGGAGGCAGAGCAAGTGGCAGCGGGGGTTCACCCCAACCTGCTGCGTGTCTCGCTGGGTATAGAGCATATCGATGATATCAAGGAGGATTTTGACAATGCGTTAAGGAAGTTAATTTATTGAACTTTCGCATGTTATTTACTGTTTCAATTTATTGCCTTTTATGTCGTCACTCGGCAAAGCTTGAGCGAGCTCAGCTCTGCTCTCGTTCCTAATATAATTGAGCTTTCAAGGCGAAGACCTCGTGAATTTCGTGGGGACACATCCTGCGAAGATGGCGTTAAGAAAGAAAAGCTGTTTGAAGCGAAGCTAAGTTCTTTTCTTTTAGCGATCAAGCAGCAGATGGGTCACGAAATTTGCGCCAGTCGAGCCTGAAAGTGATAAAACGATTATATGCGAAAGTTAAGTTAATTTAAATCCAATTCCTTTATTAAATGATCGGCCCCCGCGAAGCGGTCGATCACGAACAGCACGTACCGGATATCCACGATAATGCTTCGCTGGTAGTCGGGCAGGTACTGGATATCCCCTCCTACCCCCTCCCAGTTCCGATCGAAGTTGATACCAATCAGCTCCCCCTTCGCGTTCAGCACAGGGCTGCCCGAGTTGCCCCCCGTCGTATGGGTCGTCGCCACGAAATTGACCGGCATCCGCCCATCGTCCAGAGCGTAACTCCCGAAATCACCCTCTTGGTAGAGCTCCTTCAGTCGCCCCGGAACCACGAACTCCCAGTTGTCGGGATCCTCCTTCTCCATCACCCCGTCCAGCGTAGTCTGGTGGACGTATCTCACCGCGTCTGAAGGACGGTACCCCTTGACCTGTCCATAGGTTAGCCGCAACGTCAGGTTGGCATCCGGGAAATGGGTGTAGGGACCGTCCATGGCGAGGATCCCCTCCAGGTAGGTGCGCTTCGCCAGGGAGAAGGGAATATCAAACTCCTCCAGTGCTCTCCTCAGCGCAAGCGCTTCATCGCTCACCGATTGGACAAACCGAAACATGGGGTCCTCCCTTAACGCCATCCGGTTTTTCTTCTTGGATAGGTAAGCGCGGGGATCCGACTTGAACCGCTCGAAATTCTCCGGATTACCAAAGAGGGAGTGGTCGAAGATATGGTTCACGAAGGCCTCCACATCACCGTTAAACTGGTCATCTATAAGCTTGAAATAGGCGGGCTGCTTCTCCCGATCGAGGAGCCGAATGTACTCCGTGATCATCGCGACCGACACCTTGCGGTCCACGCTGGCGTTATAATCCTTGTTGGCGAAACGGGCGTAATCGTCAATCAACTGCTGGCACGCGCCCTCCAGCTCCTCCTTGTAGCGAGATCGCCTGCCCCACCTCGAACCAATTTCTTCCATCACCTTGTTCAGTCGGGACCACCCGCCCCTGGGCACGCTGGCGAACTCAACGCCCCGGCTGATACCTTCGCTCAGCATCCAGCTGCGATACCGCCCATCGGCCTGCTCCTTCACCATCGCCTCAATCTGCTGCAGCGCTTCGGCGTATTGTGGCTGATTATTCCGTTCCGCCCACTCCAGCAGACGATTCTGCTGGTCGCGCTTCACCTGTTCGAAATCGCGCAAGTTGATGGCCCAGTTGGTGCCAATCGCGTTCTTGTATGCATTGGTAGAGCCTGAGTACTTAGACGCGTACTGGATCTTGACCGCGGGGTCGCTCAACATCTCCTCTAACATGGCCTGCTGTCGCACCTCCCTCATACGTATGCGGACATCGTTGTCGATATCGCGCCGCTCCTCCACCTCCCACGAGGTGTAGTACTTATGGGTGCTCCCCGGGAAGCCCAACATCATGGCGAAATCCCCCTCGCTCACCCCCTCGGTGGAGAGGGTCAGCCAGCGCTCGGGCTTCAACGGCACGTTATCGGGCGCGTACTCCGCGGGGTTCCCCTCTTGGTCGGTATATACTCTGAACAGTGCGAAATCACCGGTATGGCGCGGCCAGGTCCAGTTATCGGTATCGGCCCCGAACTTACCGATGGAGCTCGGGGGTGCCCCCACCAACCGCACGTCGGAGTAAACCTTCTTCGTGAACAGGTAGTACTGATTCCCGTTAAAGAAGGGTTTGATCTCCACCACCGTGCCGGGATTCGCGCTCAAAAACGCCTCGCCCACCTTTTCGCGGGCTATCCGGTTCAGGTAGTCGGGCGACAAGAAAAATATGCCATCTACATCTTTCTCTTTATCCCTCTCTAAACAGGCCTTCACCCAGTCGGTCACCTCTTCGATGGAGCGGGTGAAGGTAACGGTGAGCCCCGGGTTGGGTAGCTCCTCCTCCCTCGTCTCCGCCCAGAAGCCATCGTCCAGGTAGTTGTTTTCCAGGGAGCTATGCCGCTGTATCTGACCGTAACCGCAATGGTGGTTGGTGAGCACGAGCCCTTCCGACGAGATCACCTCACCGGTGCATCCTCCACCGAACTGAACCACCGCGTCTTTCAGCGAACTGCCACCAGGGTCGTAGATGTCCCGATCATCCAGCTCCAACCCCAACGCTTTCATCTCCTGGAGTTTCTGTTGCTTGATCAGGTGGGGCATCCACATCCCCTCATCGGCGGAGATCATCCAAACCAAAGAGAAGCTTAGCAGCAACGTCATGCACAATCTCTTCATATTTTTATCGTTTTTCGTTGTAATTTTGCATATTGATATTTTCACTTTTGCTTTCAAGTTCGCTTCGCAAATTTCTTGCGTTTAAAGCGATAAAGATAGGAAAAAACTTTATCTTTGACTGATCATGCATTACGAAACCATCTTTCAGGAGATCTACCGGGAGCTTCAATCGGTGGAGGATGAGGGGCATGTGGCGGACTACATACCAGAGCTGGCACAAGTGGACCCCGACCAGTTTGGCGTGTTCTTGGTCACCATTGACGGTGAAAAGCACCCGTTCGGTGACGCCGAGAAGCGCTTCTCCATCCAGAGTATTGCCAAAGTCTTCTCGTTCGTGCTCGCCTACTCCCGCGTTAAAAGCGATATCTGGGAGCGGATGGACCTGGAGCCCGCGGGCACACCCTTCAACTCGCTGGTTCAACTGGAGTACGATAAAGGGATTCCCCGGAACCCTTTCGTCAACGCCGGTGCCATCGTGGTGTGCGATATCCTGGTGAGCGAACTCACCTCCCCCATAGACGAGATCCTCTCGTTCATACACGAGCTTACGCCCCACCGCTCCATACAGTTCAACCCGCGGGTAGCTCAATCCGAGAAGGAGACCGGCTTCCGCAACTACGCGCTGGTCAACTTGATGAAGTCGTTTAAGAACATCCACAACGATATCGACCCGGTGATGGACCTCTACTTCCAGCTCTGCTCCATCGAGATGAGCTGCCGGGAGCTCGCCGAAGCCTTCCTGTTCCTGGCCAACAACGGGGTGGTTCCCTACTCGGGGCAACGGATCCTCTCGCCCAGCCGGACCAAACGCACCAACGCGCTGATGCAAACCTGCGGGTTCTACGACGAGGCCGGGCAGTTCACGTTCAAGGTGGGCCTGCCGGGCAAAAGCGGCGTGGGCGGCGGTATCGTGGCGGTGCATCCCGAGCGCTACAGCATCGCAGTCTGGAGCCCCCGGCTCAACAAGAAAGGGAACTCGCACAAGGGGATGCTCTTCCTGGAGGAGTTCACCACGAAAACGAAGCTCTCCATTTTTTAAGAAGCCAGAACAACCATCTTAAAACTAATTCAAAGAGAGAGAGGCAACAAAAAATTTAACGAGCCATACAGGTTAGCCCTAAATAAAATTCCAAAACAGAAGAAAATCCCAAAAGATTAAAGAGAAGAGCAACAGACCGAAGAAATGGACAAAGGCGAGACCATCCCTACTGAACCAATTCTTAAATATACAAAAAAGCCCCTTGAAACATTGGGTTTTAGCGTGAAATCCTCTATTTTTGCCGTCGATAGAAAAAAGTGGACTGAAATAACAGTTGGATGAAGATAGACTTTAAAGAGCGGACGCCTCAGCTGGTTGCCCTGATCGCGGTGCTGGCCATTGTCTTGGCCATCCTCATCGGGTTCTTAATCACCCGGAACCGGCAAATAAGCGATTTGCAGGAGCAATTCGTGATTGAAAAGCAGGACCTGGAGGACGAGTACGAGGCAATATCGCTTCAGTACGAGGGATTCAAGTTCAGCGTGCAGAACGATTCACTGCTGTACAAGCTCGAGAACGAGCAGGCAAAGGTGCAACGTCTTCAGGAGGAGTTGCGGATGACCAGCGCTGCCGACAAGGCAGAGATCAAGCGGCTGAAAGATGAGCTGGCCACGCTACGCAAGATACTCCGCTCCTACGTGCAGCAAATTGACTCCCTCAACCGGCTAAACGAGGAGCTGCGTGCCGAGAACCGGCAAATATCCGACCAATACCAGCGCACCAGCCAAACCTTGCGGAAGGTGTCTCAAGAGCGGGAGCAGCTGTCAGAAAAGGTGTCGCTGGCTGCCCAACTGGTAGCCACGAACATCAGCGCGAAGGCGGTTAACGACCGCGGCAGGGAGCAGACCCGCTTGAGCCGCAGCACCCAATTCGTCATTTCGTTCACGGTGGCCCGCAACATTACCGCCGAGCCCGGGGAGCGCACCATCTACGCCCGCCTTATGGGTCCCGATGGGTCGCTACTATCCAAAAGCGCTTCGAACACGTTCCCCTACGAAAACAGGGATATCCAATACTCCATGCGGCGTACCGTTGAGTACGGGGGCGAGGAGATACCGGTGACCCTGTACTGGGACATCGAAGAGTTCCTGATGGCCGGCACCTACCAGGTAGACCTCTTCGCCGATGGCCACCATATCGGCAACCACAGCTTTTCCATGAACGATTGATTACCGCAATTTCTCAATTGACAGGGTTTCGTCCTAAAAGGACACAGGCAACACTTGACGACTTACGAAAGCTGTGTTCCTCACTCCAACATCTCAAGGAACCTCTGCTCGTCGATAATTTTCACCCCAAGCTTGCGTGCCTTTTCCAGTTTGGCCGGCCCCATGTTTTCGCCGGCAAGGATATAGTCTGTCTTTTTCGACACAGAGCCGCTATTTCTCCCGCCATGCTGCGCGATCATCGCCTTGTACTCATCCCTCGAGTGCAACTCAAAGGTCCCGCTAATCACGATGGTGAGTCCCTCCAACTTATCGGTTCGGGTAGATAGCGTCTCCTCGCTCAGGGCGAACTGAAGTCCCTGCTCCCGCAGCCGGCTCACGAGGTTCACCCGATCCGGTTGCGCGAAGAAGTCGATCACGCTCCGGGCGATGCGTTCGCCAATCTCCTCCACCGCCATCAGCTCCTCCTCAGAAGCCTTAGCCAGCAGGTCGATATCGGGAAAGGCATGCGCCAGCTTACGGGCCACCGTCTCGCCGACGAAACGTATCCCCAGGGCAAATAGTACCCGTTCATATGGTACTGCTCTCGATTTATCGATGCTCTCGATGAGGTTATTCGCGCTGGTCTCCCCCCAACGCTCCAAGTGCACCAGGTCGTCGAACCGCAACAGGTAGAGGTCGCCCGCGTCATGCAATAACCCCTTATCGTACAGCAACGTGATGGTCTCAGGCCCCATGGTGATGTCCATGGCGCGGCGGCTCACGAAATGCTCGATGCGCCCCTTTATCTGCGGGGGACACCCCTCGCTGTTGGGACAGTAGTGTACCGCCTCATCTTCGTTACGCACCAACGGTGTCCCACAATCGGGGCATCGCCGGATAAAGGCAACCTTCTCACCCAGCATGAAACGTGCCTCCCGATCCACCCCGGTGATCTTGGGAATGATCTCTCCCCCCTTCTCCACGTACACCTGGTCACCGATATACAGGTCCAGCGCCTCGATCGCATCCTCGTTGTAGAGCGACGCCCGCCTGACGGTCGTTCCTGACAACAGCACCGGATCGAGGTTAGCCACGGGGGTGACTGCGCCTGTACGCCCCACCTGGTAGGAGACCGATGCCAGCCTCGTGATGGCCTGCTCAGCACTGAACTTGTAGGCGATAGACCAGCGGGGGAACTTGGAGGTAGCGCCCAAGTTGCGCTGTTGTACCAACGAGTCGACCTTCAGCACCACCCCGTCGGTCATCACGGGCAGCTCCTTTCGCTCCTCATCCCAACGCTTGAGGAATTCGAACACCTCCTCCAGGGTAGCGCAACGCCTCATCGCGGCCGACACGTTAAAGCCCCACTCCCTTGCCCGCGCCAGGTTATCATAGTGACTGTCACAGGGCATCGGGTCGGCCGTCACGTTGTAGACGTACGACTCCAGCCCCCTGGAGGCCACCTCCCGCGAGTCGAGCAGCTTTATCGTGCCGGAGGTCGCGTTGCGGGGGTTCGCGAACGACTCCTCACCCAGCTCCTCCCGTTCCAGGTTGAGCGCGTCAAACGAATTCCACGGCATCACGATCTCGCCCCTTGCCTCAAGGTACGTGGGGATACCATCACCCTTCAAGAGCAGCGGCACGTTCCGGATGGTACGCACGTTGGTCGTCACGTCGTCCCCCTTGCTCCCGTCACCCCGCGTAACCGCCCGTGACAGGCGCCCCTCCTCGTAGACCAGCGAAATCGAGGTGCCGTCATACTTTAACTCACAGACGATCTCGAAAGGCTCGTTCAGCGCCCGTCGTACCCGGTCGTAAAAATCAGCTACCTCCCCCTCGGAGTAGCTGTTCTGCAGCGAAAGCATCGGGAAGCGGTGCTCCACCTGGGTGAAGCGGTTGCTGATATCACTCCCCACCCGTACCGAGGGGGAGTTGGGATCATAATATTCCGGGTGTGCCGCCTCCAGCTCCATCAGCTGCCTCATCCTGCGGTCGAACTCGAAGTCCGAGATCACGGGTCGCGACAGCACGTAATAGTTGTAATTATGCTCGTGCAGCTCAAGGCGTAACCGCTCAATTTGCTGTTTAACTGACTCCATCATACGTTTAGCTTGTTTCCCACCGTTTATCTATATCACCTTTATGTATACCGGCTATTCACTTATTTCCTACCATGTTTCTATTTACTTCCAGCCATGCGACATTTAGCCATGTAGTTATTTCCTGCCGTTTATCCTTCGTGAACAGTTTTATCGGAATAGCTCCATCCAGGGGCAGGTTGGGCGACCTCTTCCCGGCTTGGAAAAGTTGTCGACCGATACCGAAACGGTCAGCACTTGCTGAAACATGGCTTCACCTTGCGACACATGCAGGTTGCCGTTGAGCTTAACAGCTACGTTAGCCGACTCCATCAGCCGGATATACCACTTGCTTTGCAGGTAGGGAGAGCCTTGCAAGAACCGAGACCCCCAATACAGGTCGGTACCGTACCGCGAGAAGAGCCTCGACCGGGCGGCCCCCACGTACAACGTGTTCTCGGTGCCTATCCCGTGCCACTCGGCGTTGGCCCGTGCGGTGAACCCGAAGGGCCAGTATGACTCGTCGGCTTTTCGGTCACGTTCCAGCCCGGCAAAAAGCCCCACAGACGCCATCCCCTTGAAGCCGCTCTCCCTATCCCGCTCCACTCCAAAGGAAAAGAGGCCCTGCAGCTGCTCGCTTACCCCGTAAGCCGGGTTCATTGGCAGGGTGCCCGCGTAATGAAACATATAAGATTGAAAGTCGGCAAAGAGGAGCCCGGTGGACGCTCTCCCCGATGCCCCCACGAAGAAACTCTCCCGGGTGTCGGCCGTGGCGTGTCCCGTCCAATCCATCCAGACGTTCACGAAGTTTCGATCCCGCCCCACCTGAAAAAAGATCCCCTGCATCAGCGGCCTGAAGTAGGTGACCGAATCGCGGAAAAAGAGGTCAGAGTAGTTGGGCAGCACCTCACACCGGGGAAAAGCGCCCGCGCAGAAAAGCACCTTGGGTGAATCGTACTGGTAATAAAGAAGGGCCTGCAGCTTGTCTATCGTCTCCTTTGATCCAGGGATAGATAAAAGGTACGCACCCGCGTAGAGGGCGTTGGATGAGCGTCCCGATTTCCAGGCGATACCACCCGTAGGGCTCAGCCACATCCCCTTCATCGTTTGGGCCGGTGCGAAAGTGGACCTGGCATACTCCTGGTTGTCGAAAAAAAAGTCATACCCCACCCGCCACCTTTGCTCCTGAGCGTTCAGTACTGCCCAGGAGCAGAAGAGTAACATGAGACATGGTAGCCATCTTTTTTGCATCCCCGTTTTGATTCGTTTCTTTTACATCACTCGATAAGCGCACGGTAAACCCACCCGCATCCATGATCGCCACCCATTTCGATGGGGTAAAGATACATATTTATTCGTGAAACCAACCCGTTGTACAGCAAACAATCACGCTATACCAACACGCTCGGTGAGCGTGAAGAACAGTCCTGAAAAGAAAACAAGATGCTGATTCCCAATATGTTAAAAATATTTTACCGTTTTGTTTTGTAATTATGTGGTTTTTTTTTATTATCTTTGTACTCAAACAAAGACAATTAGCTTCATGACTCAGAAAAAAATTTTGTACATTTCGCAGGAAATTTATCCCTACCTTGACGAGACGCCTATTTCGAATATCTCACGGCACCTGCCCCAAGCTATTCAGGAAAAAGGAAAAGAGATTCGCACCTTTATGCCCAAGTACGGGAATATCAACGAGCGGCGCAACCAGCTTCACGAGGTGATCCGCCTCTCGGGGATGAACCTCATCATCGATGATACCGACCACTCGTTGATTATCAAGGTTGCCTCTATACAGGCGGCCCGGATGCAGGTCTACTTTATCGATAACGAAGATTACTTCCAGGATCGGGAGACCCTGGTCGATGAGAACGGCGAAGAGTACGACGACAACGACGAGCGGAGCATCTTTTTCGTTCGCGGGGTGATGGAAACCATCAAAAAACTGAGGTGGGTGCCTGACGTGGTACACTGCCACGGCTGGTTCAGCGCCCTTGCACCCCTCTTTATCAAAAAGGGGTACGCGGATGATCCCTGCTTTAAAGAGGCCAAGGTAATCTGCTCCCTCTACGATGAGGAGATGAAAAAGCCATTCAACATGCGTACGGCCGACAAGCTGCGGTTTGAAGGAATCGGCGAGCCCGAAATAGAGAAGGTGAAAGCGCGGGGCTCCATGGACTACGCGAACCTGATGAAGCTGGCAATCGACTTTTCGGATGGCATCATCCTGGGAAGCGACACCATCAATCCCGATCTGAAGGTATACCTCGACGAGCTAAAAACGCCGGTCCTCCCCTTCGAGGCTGATTTCGACAGCTACGCGGATAGCATCAACGCCTTCTACGACAAGATCGTGGGGTAACCAAACAGTTCATGCGATTCACAATTCTCCCACGTGATTAACTACACTTGCTGAGGTGAATCCAATATTCATCTATTTACAAGTGTTCCCAAAATATCATTAAAAAGCGACAGAAAGAGCTTAACAAGCTTTTTAGTAACGTAATTTTTTCAGATATTTGTGGGGTTAAAACCATTTTTTCGAATCGAATGAAGTTGAAATCCTTATACAAAGGGCTTTTCATCACCTTTTTCGCCCTCCTTCTTACCGTTTCGTGTGATGACAACCTTCGCCAGGTCGGCTTCACCATTCAGCCGGTGCAGGACCGCCTTGCCGTGGGCGTTGACACGCTCATGCTGGAAGCCACGACGGTACAAGTAGACTCGGTGTTTTCCAAAACCAATTACCCCGTGTTGGGAGAATATATTGATCCGGTGTTCGGCTCTATCAAGTCGGAATACATCGGTGAGTTCTACCTCTCCCCGGGTGCCGAGTTCAAGGAAGGTGCGGTAATCGATTCCGTGAGGACAGTAATATCCTACACCACCATGATGGGCGACTCGTTAAGTCCCATGAGGCTATCGGTCTACGAGGTCACGAAGTCATTAAAGGGCATAGGTAACTATACCCATATCAACCCGGAAGCGTTCGTTGATATGTCAGCCCCGTTGGGATCTCGCCTATTCACGGGAAAAAATGCGACGTACCACACGGAAACCTATACTGCGGGGTACAACGCGGATTACTACAAGGTATACGATATCAACGTGCAACTGCCGAAATCAATCGGTGAAGGTTTCCTCGCGGAGTACAGAAAAGAGGGACACGGCAAGCTGGCCGATGCAGATACCTTCCGGGAGTACTTCCCCGGCCTGTATTTCACTACTAGCTTTGGTAACAGCACTATCCTCAGCGTTAACCTCACTTCACTTGATGTACACTACCACTACACCGATAAAGGGGGATCGTCTAGCGGCACCGACACCATCCGGACATCCAAGTTTCGCTTGAACATTACCCCCGAGGTAACGCAAATAAACCACATTGAGAATAAGAACGAGCAACTGCTCGTGGAGAACAGCGACTACACCTACGTGAAGAGCCCCGCGGGAGTTAACACGAAGATCACCTTTCCACTCTCTCGACCGGATATCCACGAGAAGTTGAAGTCGCAGGCTTTGAACCTGGCCAATTTCACGGTGTATGCTATGCCCGACGCGCTAGAGGACCCTATGGTGAAACTCAATCCGCCCGAGTACCTGCTGCTCGTGAACGAGGACTCGCTCGCCGGGTTCTTCGAGAAACGAAAGCTGAAGGATGATGTGACCAGTTTCCTTTCGGACCCGTTTGATCGAACAACCTACTCCTACCAGTTCAATAACATCTCCACCATGATCAACCACTACAACGAAAAAAACCGGGAGAGTGGTGGTGAACCTTTCGACTTGACCTACTACCTGATTCCAGTGGATGCCACCTTCACCACCGTCCAAACCAGCTATTACGGTGGTTCTTCTCAGGTGCTGACCTCCATACACAACCAGATGTGGCCCACGGCGGCTATGTTGGATAAACGGAAGGGGAACTTGAAACTGGAATTGATTTTCAGCAACTTTTAAGGGGACATAACTTTCGTGCTCAAACTTGGTCTTTTTGCTTTCAAGCTTGACAGACGCAATTTTCACGACCCATCAACTGCTTATTCGCTAAAAGAAAAGAACTTGGCTTCGCCTCGAACAGCTTTTCTTTTATAACGCGAACTTCGCAGGAAGTGTTCCCGCGAAAAATGCTAAGGTTTTCGCCTTGAAAGCAGAAAAAATCACTACAATTAAACGAAAACTGGGTGCTTTAAAACAGCGATCCCTGCTCGTTTGCTCGCCTTCGCCCCAAGTGCCGATACGCGAGTTCCGTGGCCTCCCGGCCACGCGGGGTTCGCTTGATGAACCCCTCCTTGATCAAGAAAGGCTCGTACACCTCTTCGATGGTGCCGGCATCGTCCCCAACGGCCGTGGCAATCGTGGTGATTCCCACGGGTCCCCCTTGAAACTTATCGATGATGGTCAACAATATCTTGTTATCTATCTCGTCCAGACCGTACTTGTCGATGTTTAACGCCTCCAGCGCGTACGCGGATATCGCCCGGTCTATAGAGCCGTTCCCCTTCACCTGCGCGAAGTCGCGTACCCTCCGCAGCAGCGCGTTCGCCACGCGGGGGGTTCCCCGGCTTCGGGAGGCGATCTCCCTGGCTGCAGCAGGATCACAGGGAACCCGTAAGATATTGGCCGAGCGCGACACGATGCCGGTGAGCGTATCCACCTCGTAGTACTCCAGGTGCATGTTGATACCAAATCGCGCACGTAATGGGCTGGTCAACAAGCCACTTCGGGTGGTCGCACCAACGAGGGTAAACGGGTTCAGGTCGATCTGAATGGAGCGGGCACTGGGTCCCTTGTCGATCAGTATATCAATGCGGTAGTCTTCCATCGCGCTGTAGAGGTACTCCTCGACCACTGGCGAGAGGCGGTGGATCTCATCGATGAAAAGGACGTCGTTGGGTTCGAGCGACGTGAGGATACCGGCCAGGTCGCCCGGCTTATCCAGCACCGGGCCGGAGCTCACCTTGAAACCTACGCCCAGCTCGTTCGCGATGATGTTCGAGAGGGTAGTTTTGCCCAACCCGGGCGGCCCGTGGAGCAGCACGTGGTCAAGCGACTCCCCCCGCATGCGGGCAGCGCTCACGAACACCTTCAGGTTCTCCACGATCTTATCCTGGCCGCTAAAGTCGTCAAAGGTGAGTGGACGCAAGCTGTTCTCAAATTCGCGCTCCTCCTCCTGCAAGTGGCGATGGCTATGTATGTCAAACCTCTCTTCCATGATCAAGGGCAAAAATAGCTATTTGTCGCGAGTTTTGGAAATCGCGGCCACGTTCCTTTTCAACCCGGCGAACTTGGCCCTTTTCACGGCAGAGTGGCGAAACAGTTCGCGGTAGCCATCCTCGTCCATCTCCGTCAACCGTTTCCAGTCGAGCGACAGAAACTCTTCCGATGGCGCAAACTCAGGGGTATCATGCGGGCGGGCGTCTCGGTTGAACGGGCAGACCAGCTGACAGATATCGCACCCGTAAACATTGTTCCTTAGGTTGGGTGCTACCTCGGGAGCTATCTCCCCCCGGTTCTCAATGGTTTGATACGAGATGCACTTTTCACTATTCAGCCAGTATGGCCGCTCGATGGCACCTGTGGGGCAAAAGTCGAGACATTGCCGGCACTCCCCACAGAGCTCGTCAATGGGGCTATCATACTCCAGCTCCAGGGAAAGGATGATCTCTCCTAAGAAGAAAAAGGATCCCCGTCCCGGGATGATCAGCAACGTGTTCTTCCCCACGAAGCCAATGCCCGCTTGGGCCGCCCAAAACTGTTCCAACACGGGCGCCGAATCGCAGAAACAACGACCCGTCACCTCGGGGTGCCTCCCCTTAATAAACGCGAAGAGCCGTTCCAGTTTCTTCCACATCACCTCGTGGTAATCCTTACCGTACGCGTAATACGCGAAGCGGGGCACACCGCCGGGTTGCTTTTGATGGGGATAATAGTTGAGGGCAACGGAGACGATAGAGCGGGCACCCTCAATCAGCAGCCGCGGGTCAAGCCGCTTCTCCACGTTGCGCGCCAGGTAGCTCATCCCGGCATGACCACCTTCCGAGAGCCATTGCCTGTACTGCTCCTCCATGCCACTATCGTGCGCCCGGCAAATACCGCACGCGTCAAATCCCAACGATAATGCCTGCCGCTTGATCTCTTCGGAAAAGGTCATACCAGGCTAAAATCAAGCTGCCGCCGCTCCAGGTTGGCCCTCGCCACCTGTATGGTCAGGGCTTGCCCCAGGCGATACTCTCTCCTGGTGCGTCTTCCAACGAGCCGGTAGTTCTTTTCGTCCAACTCGTAAAAGTCATCATCCAGCTCACGGATGGGGATCATCCCCTCGCACTTGTTCTCGTTGATCTCCACGTATATGCCCCATTCGGTCACGCCAGAGACCACGCCATCGTACACCTTCCCCACCTTATCGGCCATGAACTCCACCTGCTTGTACTTGATGGAATCCCTCTCGGCGTTCGCTGCCACCTGCTCCATTTGAGAACAGTGTTCGCACTGCTCTTCCAGGCCCTTCTGATCCACGCCCTTGTTCCCATCCAGGTAACGTGTCAGCAACCGGTGTACCAACATATCGGGATAGCGGCGGATGGGCGAGGTAAAGTGGGTGTAGTAGTCGAACGCCAACCCGTAATGCCCCACGTTCTTGGTACTGTACACGGCTTTGGACATGGTTCGTATCGCGATCGTCTCGATCAGGTTCTCCTCTGGGCGACCCTGTATCTTATCCAGTAGCGAGTTGATGCTTTTGGCCACTTCCACCTTGGTGCCGGTCGCTTTTATCTTATGCCCAAAGCGCAGGATAAAGGTGTTGAAGGTATCCAGCTTCTCCGGGTCGGGCACATCGTGCACCCGGTAGACGAACGGCCTGGCCTTCTTGCCCTTGGGTACACGACCGATGAGCTCAGCCACCGTCCTGTTCGCCAGCAACATGAACTCCTCGATCAAGTGGTTCGATTCCTTTGCCTCCTGGAAGTAGACCCCCAGTGGCTTACCCTTCTCGTCGAGGTTGAACTTCACCTCGTACCGATCGAAGTTGATGGCCCCGTTAGCGAAGCGACGCTCCCGCAACCGCTGGGCCAACTGATTCATCTGCAGCAGCTTGGCTGAAAACCGACCCTTTCCGGTCTCTATCACCGTCTGCGCGTCTTCGTAGGTAAGCCGGCTATCCGACTTGATGACGGTGCGGGTAATGCGCGACTGTTTGACCTCCCCGTTTTGGTTCAGCTGAAAGATAACCGAGAAACAGAGCTTCTCCTCGCGGGGGCGCAACGAACAGAGCTCGTTGCTCAACCGTTCCGGCAACATCGGCACGGTACGGTCTACCAGGTAGACAGAGGTAGCTCGGTTCTCCGCCTCCACGTCCACGGGGTCGCCGGGCTTCACGTAATGGGTCACGTCGGCAATATGCACACCCAGCTCCCACAGGTCGTTACCCACCGACCGGAACGAGAGGGCATCGTCAAAATCTTTCGCGTCTTTCGGGTCGATGGTAATCGTGAATACATCGCGAAAGTCCTCACGGCGGGCAAGCTCCTCTTTATCGATGGTATCCTCTATTTTAGCCGCGTACTCCTCCACCTGCTTGGGGTAGCTGTAGGGCAAACCGTACTGCGCGAGTATCGCGTGCATCTCGGTGTCGTTTTGTCCCGGTTGCCCCAGCACATCCACCACCTTCCCCACCGGGTTGTTGGCCTTGCGAGGCCATTCCACGATCTCGACCACCACCTTATCGCCATCTTTTGCCCCGTTGAGCTCCTCATGCGGGATGAAAATATCGTTCGCCAGGTACTTGCTATCCATCACCAGGAAAGCGAAATGGCGCTGTACCTCCAGCACCCCCACGAACCGATTTCGCGCGCGCTCCAGTATCTCGATCACGGCCCCCTCGGTATCCGACCGTCTCCGTTTCGCTAGCAGCTGTACCCGTACCCGGTCGCCATTCATCGCGTGCATGCTGTTGCGCTCAGCGATATTAACGATATTCCCGTCATCGTCCGGCACGAAAAAGTTCTTCCCGTTGCTCCTCCGCTCGAAACGACCCTCGAGGATCAACCCCCGGTCGTTAATCCGGTACCTGCCCCGGGATGACTCCAGTACCAGCTCATCGTCGCGCATCTTATCGAGCACGGCGAGCAGCAGCCTCCTGCCTTCCTCACCCTGAACGTTCAACGCCGCTGCGATCTGCTTGTAGTTAAACTGCTTCTCCTTATTGATCGTGAGAAACTCGCTGATCGCATCTATTAGCTCACTCCTTCTGATCCGGGGAGCCGGCTGAGTGGTTCTCTTTTTCTTACCCATAATCTTGACTTGGTGTTAGTGTCTCAACCTTCTCTTGTTGTTTTGTTATTGCTATTTGCTTTCAAGGTGAAGGCCTTAGCTTGTTTTACGGGAACACATCCTGCGTAGTTCGCGTCAAAAAAGAAAAGCTGTTTGAACAATAGTGAGTTCTTTTCTTTTAGCGAACAAGCAGTTGATGGGTCGAAAATATTTGCGATGAGTGAGAGCAAATGCAAAGCTTGCTTTGACTTTGCCGAACGTAGCAAATATCTATCGCATGAAAACGAGCTTCAGCCAAAGCTGAAAGCAAATAATAAACATAAAGACAAAAGCTAAGTTATTACTGCAAAGTAATAAAAAATAATTGATACTGCCCCTATGTTTCACCTTTCTCACATCCGCCAAAAGGGTGCAGCCAAATTTCGCAAATAGAGCAGCAATCATTATTTTTGCAAGACGATCCTTTACAAGAAATTAGCAATGAACGGGAAGAAAATTCTTATCACGGGCGCCAGCGGCTTTATCGGGAGCACGGCGGTGGACAAGGCCCTTGAACTGGGTCTCGACACGTGGGCCGGCATTCGGAAGAGCAGCAGCCGTGCCTACCTGCAAGACGAGCGGATTCGCTTCATCGATTTGCCGTACCACGACAAAGAAAAGCTAAGGGAGCAGCTCCGCTCGTTCGTGGATCAACATGGCCGCTTCGACTATATCCTCCACATCGCCGGGGCCACACAAGCGCTCTGTGAAGCCAATTTTTTCCGGGTAAACTACGAATATACCCGCCATTTGGTCGACGTACTGGTCGAGGAGAAGGTACAGCCAGACGCCTTTGTATTGATGAGCACGCTCGGTGTCCTGGGCGTTGGCGATGAGGTGGGGTACACCCCTTTCCAAGCAGACCACGCTCCCAATCCCAACACGGCCTACGGGAGGAGCAAGCTACAAGCCGAAAACTACCTAAAGGGCCTCGACAACTTTCCCTACCTGATCCTTCGCCCCACCGGCGTGTACGGCCCGCGCGACAGGGACTACCTTATCCTGATGAAAGCGGTTAAAAGCGGGTTAAACGTGGGAGCCGGGTTCAAGGAGCAGCGGCTGTCGTTCATCTTCAGCGAAGACCTTGTAGATATCATCTTCACGCTTTTGAATAAGGGAATTACCCAAAAGGAGTTCCTGGTATCGGACGGCGATAGCTATACCGATAGTGAATTCAACGCGATCGTGCAAGAGGCGCTGCAACGAAAACGGGTGCTGCGGGTAAAGGTCCCCTTGTGGATCGTAAAGCCCGCCGCGTTCCTCAGCGAGAAGTGGGCCTCCCTGTTCGGGAGGACCACCACCTTTAACAGCGACAAGTACAACATCATGAAGCAGCGCAATTGGGCGTGCGATATCACCCCCCTTCGTGATGCCATCGACTTCACGCCCGCGCACAGGCTAAGGGAGGGTGTTGCCAAGACTGTCGCGTGGTACAAGGAGCATGGGTGGCTTTAAGCACGATGTTTTTACCGTGCGCACTTGGATAAAGCTGTTTTTTCATGTACTTTTGCCAAGATGAAACCGACATGACAATAAGCGTATGAAAATAGCAATAATCGGTTACGGCAAGATGGGGCGAGAGATTGAAAAGGTGGCCCGCGAAAGGGGTCACGAGATTGGCGCCACCATCGATCTGAATGAAGAGGAGAAGTTCGCCTCACCCGAGTTTAAGGGGGCCGACGTGGCGATCGAGTTCACCGCGCCCACCAGCGCCGTGAGGAACTACCTGCTCGCCTTCGAGGCGGGTATACCGGTTGTGTCCGGTACTACCGGGTGGCTGGATCAAGTTGACCGGGTGAAGGAGGCGTGCGAGCAAGCGGGTTCAGCCTTTTTCTATGCCTCCAACTTCAGCCTGGGCGTCAACCTCTTCTTCGAGCTCAACAAGGCGCTCGCCCAGATGATGAACCGGTTCGGCGAATACGATGTGCGGATGGAGGAGACCCATCACATTCACAAGCTGGATGCACCCAGCGGCACCGCGATCACGCTCGCCAAGGGGATTTTGGAACATCTGGACCGAAAGAAGCGGTGGTCGCTAGAGGGTGATGAGCCCGATGACCCCGCTACATTGCACGTAGAGGCGTTTCGTGAAGGCGAGGTGCCCGGCATCCACAGCGTGATCTACGAATCGGAGATCGACTCTATCTGCATCACGCACGAAGCGAAAAGTCGAAAGGGGTTCGCCTTGGGTGCAGTGCTAGCGGCGGAATTTACAAAGGGGAAGAGGGGATTCCTCACCATGAGTGACCTGCTAAACTTAAAGTGAAAAAATCAAGAAACAAAATAACGACAACCTATGAGCAAAAAACCGTCTACCCATCAGCAAGCCCGGCAGGGTAAAACCGCTCGTCCAACCCTACGCGAGCGATTTCAGGGTGCGAGTCGCCGCCAGTGGATCTGGTGCACCACCTGGTTGGTGCTTACCCTCCTGTTTGCAGTGTGGGCACGCTCGCTATGGGTATTAATACTCATCCCGTTCATACTGGACATCTACATCACCAAGTTCTTGCCCTGGGGCTTCTGGAAACATTCAAAAAGCAACGCGGTCCGGAAAACCATGGAGTGGGTCGATGCTATCATATTCGCGCTGATCGCGGTCTACTTCATCAACACCTTTTTTTTCCAGAACTACCAGATTCCCACCTCCTCGTTAGAGAAGTCGCTGTTGGTGGGCGACTTCCTGGCGGTCAGCAAGCTCAGCTACGGTCCCCGCTCACCCATCACCCCGCTCTCGTTCCCATTGGCACAACACACCATGCCGGTGGTGGGGGGCAAGTCGTATTTCGAAAAACCGCAATGGAAGTACCGGCGACTAAAAGGGTTCGGAGAGGTAAAACGCAACGACATCGTGGTCTTCAACTTCCCCACGGGCGACACGGTGGCGCTAAACCGACAGGCCGAGGACTTCTACTCCCTGGCCAAGCAACATCCCGAGGGAAGCGCGGGGATACGTGCCGACAAGCGCTCGTACGGGGAGGTGGTGTACCGCCCGGTAGACCGACGGGAAAACTACGTGAAGCGCTGCATTGGGCTTCCGGGAGAGACCCTGGAGATGCGGAACGACACGGTGTACATCGATGGACAGCACCTGCCCAACCCTCGCCTGGCCCAACATAACTACATGATCCATACCGACGGAACCCAGCTCTCAACGGAGCTATTCACGGAACTGGGTATCAACAAGGCCGACTACACGCTGGAAAGTTACGGCCAATCGATATCCCGCTCACAAGACCTCACCGGGGTGGATAGCCTAAGCATGGCACTTTTCGGGTTGTTTGCCCGCGATGGCAATAACGGCAGGCTATATTTCAGTATCCCCATGACGCAAGAGATGGTAGAGAAAGTAAAGGCCAAACCGTTTGTCTGGAACGTGATCAAAGAGAAGGAGCAACCCAGCACAGGCTACTACTACCCGCTTGATCATAACGGTGGGTGGACCCGGGACACCTACGGCCCGATATGGATACCCAAGAAAGGGGCTACCCTCACCTTCGATGGAGACGTCGACTTCAAGGTGGCGGCCTACGAGCGCTGTATCAAGAACTACGAGGGGAACGACTTCGCCTACCGCGATGGGGTGGTCTACATCAACGGTGAGGCGGCCGATTCCTATACTTTCAAGTTCGACTACTACTTCATGATGGGCGATAACCGCCACAACTCGGCCGACTCCCGCGTGTGGGGATTCGTGCCCGAAGACCATATCGTAGGGCAACCCAGGCTTATCTGGTTATCGCTGGAGAAAGACCGGGGTTGGTTTAAAGGGAGGATACGATGGAAGCGGCTGTTCCGAAACGCGAACATCCCCGCGTGAAACGGGTGCTTTTACCCTCCTTTTACCTCGCCCCCGTGGAGTACTACGCCGCGCTGTTTCATGCCCACAGCGCCCAGGTCGAGGTACACGACCATTACCAAAAGCAGTCGTACCGCAACCGGTGCGTGATCGCGGGAGCCAACGGGCCGATGACGTTAAGCATCCCGGTAGAAAAGGCGAAAAGCGACACCGCCCCCATGAGGGATACGCGGATCTCGGATCACGGCAATTGGCGACACCTCCACTGGAACGCGATACTATCGGCTTACAACTCCACCCCCTTCTTCCCCTATTACGAGGATGAATTCAGGCCCTTTTATGAAGAGAAGATCCCGTTTCTTCACGACTTTAACGAGCGGCTACGGCAACTCGTCTGCCGACTTATCGGCATCGAGACGCCCGTTTCATACAGCTCCCGCTACATTGAGTGTCCAAACGAGAACCAACAATTGAGTGGGGAAAAAACTTTTCAAGAAAACGGGAAACTGGAAAGAAAACGACAGACAAAAGGAAACAAACAACAGGAACAGAAAGGGCAAGCAGAACAGAATGAACAACCTGGCCAAGGCAATCAAACCGGTGAGCGCGTTATTGACCTAAGGGAAGCGATTCACCCCAAACGCCCTCCCTGCCTTGCCACGCCCCCCTACTACCAGGTTTTTAGCGAAAAGTTGGGATTCCTACCTAACCTAAGCATCATCGACCTGCTTTTCAACCTCGGAAATGAATCCAGGTTATATCTGGCTCAAATTTCACATCCTCACCATTTTTCTCTATTTTTGTAACAGCTATATTCAACCCCGAGGGGTTCATACAGTAAAAGCGTAAGATCATCGTTTGGAACTGACTTAATCAAAGACTTCATACATAGAATTATAAAGATAGTATCATCGTATGCAACATCAAAAAACAAGGGTTCGTTTTGCACCCAGTCCCACCGGGCCGCTGCATATTGGCGGGGTGCGTACTGCCCTATACAACTACCTCTTCGCGAAACAACGGGGAGGGGACTTTATCCTACGGATCGAGGATACCGACTCAACCCGGTTCGTACCCGGCTCTGAGGAGTACATCCAAGAGACATTCGATTGGCTGGGGATGCCATTTGACGAGAGCCCCCGCCGGGGAGGAGACTTCGGGCCATACAAGCAGTCGCAACGTCGTGAGATCTACAAGGAGCACGTACATCGGTTGTTGGAAAAAGGAGCAGCCTACATCGCGTTCGACACCCCCCAGGAACTGGACACGAAGAGAAAAGAGGTTCCCAACTTCCAATACGACGCATCCACCCGCGGACAGATGCGCAACTCGCTCACGTTAGGAAAAGAGGAGACCAAGCGACTGATCGACCTGAAGACCCAGTACGTGGTACGGGTGAAAATTGAACCCAAAAAAGAGATAGTGGTTGACGATATGATCCGCGGCAAGGTGGTCGTCAACTCCTCGGTGCTTGATGACAAGGTGATCTACAAGTCGGCCGACGAGCTGCCCACCTATCACTTGGCCAACGTGGTGGATGACCACCTGATGAAAATAACGCACGTGATCCGCGGCGAGGAGTGGCTTCCTTCTGCCCCGCTGCACGTGTGGCTCTATCAAAACCTGGGTTGGGAGAAAACCATGCCAAGGTTCGCCCACCTGCCATTATTGCTCAAACCGGAAGGAAACGGGAAGCTGAGCAAGCGGGACGGCGACCGCCTGGGATTCCCCGTCTTCCCGCTGGAGTGGAAAGATCCCGCATCGGGTCAGCTCTCCATGGGCTACCGCGAGGCTGGTTACCTTCCCGAAGCGGTCATCAACTTCTTAGCCCTCCTGGGATGGAACCCCGGCACGGAGCAAGAGCTGTTCACGCTGGACGAGCTTATCCAGGCTTTCTCCTTCGAGCGGTGCAGCAAGGGCGGTGCCAAGTTCGACATCGATAAGGCGAAGTGGTACAACCACCAGTACATCATGAAGATGCCCAACCTGGTGATCGCCGAACAGTTTCACCCCATTTTGGAAGAAAAGGGAATCTCGGTATCCATTGAAAAGGTGGCCCGGATCGTGGGGCTGATCAAAGACAGGGTCCACTTCCTGAAGGAGCTGTGGGAGCAGTCACACTTCTTCTTCGAGGCACCGACGAGCTACGACGAGAAGACGGTCCGCAGGCGGTGGAAAGAGGAGACGCCCGAGCAAATGCGGCAGTTAATCGAGCTGTTCGGGTCGATGGAGAACTTCTCCGCCAATCATCAGGAAACGGTCGTGAAGCAGTGGATCAGCGACAACGGCTTCAACATGGGCGGCATCATGAACGCGTTGCGCCTCGCCATCGTGGGGGAACCCAAGGGGCCCGCCATATTCGTGATCACTGAACTGATCGGTAAGAGAGAGACCATCCGCCGAATCGAGGGGGCGATTACATCAATAAACAACAGAAGTGATGGAGATTGATTTTGTAGTAACCTGGGTCGATATGGACGACCCGAGCTGGAAGGCCGATTTCGCCAAATACTCCGGTAAGATCGACAACACCAAGAACGAAGTATCGGAAGCCCGCTTTCGGGACCACGGGTTCTTAAAGTACTGGTTCCGGGGAGTGGAAAAGTTCGCCCCCTGGGTTAGGAAGGTTCATTTCGTCACGTGCGACCAGAAGCCGAAGTGGCTCAACGCCTCCCATCCCAAGTTGCAACTGGTGAGCCACACCGACTACATCCCGGAGAAGTTCCTGCCCGTGTTCAACTCTTCCCTCATCGAGATCTACCTCCACAAGATACCTAACTTAGCCGACCAGTTCGTCTACTTCAACGATGACTTTTTCATCATCAACCACCTCCCCAAAGAGCGGTTTTTCCGGGATGGACTGCCCAACGACATTGCCGCTTTCCGCTATAACTCGGGGCTGGGGCTTTGGGCCAAGTGCTTAAAAAACAACATCCGCGTTATCAACGAGCGTTTCAACAAACGGGAGGTGCTCAAACGTGACCACGACAAGTGGTTCCACCCCCCGTACGGGAAAAAATCGAGGCTCACCCGCCTGCTGAAACCGTACGGCAAGTTCGTGACCCTCATCACCCCGCACAACGCGCAACCCTACCTGAAATCGACCTTCAAAGAGGTGTGGGAATACGCGGGCGACCGCCTCACGGCCGTCTCGGAGAACCGCTTCCGAAGCCCTGACGACTACACGCAGGAGCTGTTCCGCACGTGGCAAATCTGCCGCTCCCAGTTCAACCCATACAACACCTACCAAGACACGAAGATGTTCCCGCTGCTGTTGCGGTCAAAGCAAGCGATCAAGGCGCTCTACGACCAAAGCTACAAGCTGGTTTGCCTGAACGATAACCAGCATATTCGCGATTACGAGCGGGTGATGACAGAGATCGAGCAGGCGTTTGAAACCATCCTGCCCGAGAAGTCGACCTTTGAAATATAAAACGGGTGTTACTGGTCTTCAGCGGTGAAAACCCCACGCGACCATTTTCCCTTCGAACTGTAAAACGGGTGTTCTTAGGCGCTAAAACAAACACCGTTCCCGAGTGAGAAAAATTACTTGTTGGGGCAAAGATGAGTGCCACGGGACACCCTTACGCCACCATTATTTCTCGAAAGAGGATTTCTCCGGGAAGAGCGACAGCAGGAATGGCTCCACCCGTTTTCTGTCGTCATCGGTGGCATGGTGGCTGTCGTTAAGACAAAAGAGGGAGGGATTGTACTTGTTGATAAAGTATGAAAAATCAGGTTTATGTAGCCGTATCCTACACGACTCGTTACGCCCCACGTAACGCAACTCCCCGCGGTTAATCGCCAGCGCGTAATAGAGGTAAATAATCCGCTGAATATCCTCCTCGGTCCTGACGTGGTGGGTTAGCGTGGCCGATATCTCCTCCTTGAAATCGACCTCGGAAACCCGCCTGTAGTCCGACTTCAGGTACGCGTCGATGTTGTGGTGGGGGGTTCCCGAGTAGTACCTGCCGAACTTCTCCTCGATCAGCAAGGCGGCGCGGTGGATGGTTTTTCGATAAATGTTGGTAGGGATAGAGAGGCGGTGCTTCACCTGATTCACCCACTTCCCCATGAACGCACGTTGCAAACGCACCACGGGATGACCTCCCGATGTAAAGAAGAAGCTTGGTGTGAGTGGTTTGTGGAAAAACATATCGTCATTCGCGTAGAGAAAGTGCTCGGACAGGTCCGGTATCTTCCATAAGCAGTGCTCAATAACCACCGAATTGTAACAAGGCAGCGATTCAGGGGGTAGTAGCTGCCGTATATCCACCACCTCCACCCTATCATTGGTCAGGTCGAGCCAACGTGGGGTCTGCTCGTCCGTCACGATAAACACCTTGCGGATCCACGGGGCATGCTTCTCCATCGAACGCAGCGAATACATCAGCTCCCCGTTATCGGCGTTCCGGGCTTTCGTGATGGCCTCCTCGCTAAAGTGAGTCTGTAACCCCAGGAATCGGTTCTTCTTGGTCAGCCATTCCAGGTCACTTCCATCCACCCACAGGTAAACAAGGTCAATGTCAAATGGTCGCATAAATCTCCTCGAATTCTTTAAAAATGTTGATTGGACGAAAACCGATTCGCGTACGCTTTCGCTTCCTCAGCCAACCGCTCGTTACCGTGAAATTCGGCAACCCGAAGTAAATCCTCTTAAGCGACGACAGTTTCGTCTTAAAACGGTACACCACAAAAATAGTCTATTTAATTGAAACTTACAGCGGGAAAGCGAGTTTTCGGGAGATTGTACGGTTTTTCAGGAGATTACGCATTTTTTCAAGCTTCGTCCCGTTTAAAGTTTCTTACCAATTACAACATCATCGCGAACAGCTCCTACAGCTGGTGGGCCGCGTGGCTCAACGGTAACGAAAACAAAACGATCATCGCCCCTCGACAGTGGTACCAAGACCCTCGGGCACAGAGTCGTGTCGCGGAAATGATTCCCAAGGAGCGGATGACGATTTGAATCTATGTACTATCCCATGGTTTTTTTGTATAAAAAGGGAGATATATCGTTTTTTTTTTGTTTATTTGATAAAAAATAGACCCTATGAGCACAACCCAACCAAGGAAAAAGAGAAAGTCCCGTATCCGGACCAAACTGTTTGTGCCGCTTATGTTCATCGTGGCAATCCTGCTGATTACCTATATTTTCCCCAAACAAAGCAGTTTCAGCTACTCGTTTGACGAAGGGAGGCCGTGGCAGTATGGCCTGTTAACCGCCCCGTTCGACTTCCCGATCTACAAACCTGCCGATCAGCTAAAAGCAGAACAGGACAGCATCCTGGAGTTCTATGAGCCCTACTTTACCGTTAATGATGACGTCCAAGCAGACGCGTTGGCCAACTTTGACGTGGATGTGAACATGAACGCCAGGCTCTCGGATCTCCCTCCCAAGCTGAAGGTATATCTACGAGAAAAGCTGGTCGATATCTACAGTAATGGTATCATGCGCTCGGAAGACTACGACCGCATTCATGCCTCCCGCACTGGCGCCTTGCGCCTAAAGAGAGGAAACGTGGCAGAATCCAGGGAGATCGATGGCTTCTTCACGATTCGCTCGGCGTACGAGAAAGTACTCGCGGATGCACCGAAAGAGACCGACCTCAACACGTTAAAAGCCGCGAATATCAACGAGTACATTCGCGAAAACATCGTCTATGACGCCACCACCTCCGATAAGGCGAGGAGGGAGTTCGTGCAACAGGTAGACATTAGCCGAGGGATGGTGCAACAAGGGCAACGGATTATCGATCAGGGGGAGATCGTGGACACCCATACCTACAACATCCTCTCGTCGCTCAAACGGGTATCCGAGGAGCGAAGCGGCGGAAGCGGCGCCAACGTCTCGAAGATCTTTGGGAACTTCCTGCTGGTGACTCTGATTCTCGGCAGCTTTTACATGTACCTACTCTACTTTCGGCCGTTGGAATACAGGAAGCGTAAACGGGTTTTCTTCATGGTGTCGCTTATCGTATTCTTCGTGGCACTCACCGCCATCACGGTACATTTCAACCTGTTCAACGTCTATATCATCCCCTACGTGATCGTGACCATCATGGTCCGCACGTTCATCGATTCACGTACCGCCCTGTTCGCGAGCCTAACAACCATTTTGTTGAGCTCGCTCATGGTGCCTTTCCCGTTCGAGTTTATCGTTATAAAGGTGCTGGCAGCCATGACCTCCATCTTCATGCTGAAAGAGTTATCGGAGCGTTCACAATTGATAAAAAGCTCGTTCTTCATTCTTTTCACCTATATCGTGGTCTACCTGGGACTGGTACTACATCAAGAAGGTACCGTTAAGGAGGCCGACTGGGTGATGTTGATCTACTTCCTGATCAACTTCATCCTTATCCTCTTCTCCTACTCGCTGGTCTACCTCGTGGAGCGCTCATTCGGGTTCATCTCGGGGGTAACGCTGGTCGAGCTCTCCAACATCGACCGACCGCTACTGAAAGAGTTATCAGAAAAGGCGCCCGGCACGTTCCAACACTCGCTGCAGGTCTCCAACCTGGCTATGGCAGCGGCCAGCAAGCTGGGTGCCAACGGCTCGCTCATACGAACGGGGGCTCTCTACCACGACATTGGGAAGATGGTAAACCCCGCCTTCTTTACCGAGAACCAGCCACCGGGCATGAACCCCCACGCGGGGCTACCCTTTGAAGAGAGCGCCCGCATCATCATCAACCACGTGAAAGACGGGGTAAAAATCGCTCAGAAGAATAACGTGCCCAAGCAGATCATCGACTTCATCGAAACCCACCACGGCACCAGCGTGACCAAATACTTCTACACCTCGTGGAAAAACGCGAACCCCGGCAAAGAGATTAACGATGCCGACTTCAGGTATCCCGGGCCAGACCCCTTCTCGAAGGAGACCGCCATCCTGATGATGGCCGACGCGGTGGAGGCAGCTTCGCGCAGCTTGAAGGAGTATAACGAGACGTCGATTCGCGGACTGGTGGAGAAGATCATCGACACGCAGTTAGAGGAGGGCTGCTTTAGATTGTCGCCGTTGACATTCCGCGATATCCAAACGGTCAAAGAGGTATTTGTTAACAAGCTACTTACCGTATACCACACCCGTATCGCGTACCCCGAACTTAGGCAGCCGGAGCAAAAGAAACAACCGGACCAATCGTAGCCCTTGCCCCTACCCTCCCGGTTTCACTCATAAGGTGTCACTTATCCGCCGAATGTTGCGATCCCTTCCGATACACCCCCATCCACCGGCCGACCTATTCCCACTCGATGGTCGCGGGCGGCTTGGAGGAGATATCGTACACCACGCGATTCACCCCCTTTACCTTGTGGATGATCTCGTTGGAGACCGTCGCCAAGAAGTCATAAGGCAGGTGAACCCAGTTGGCCGTCATGGCATCGATAGAGCTCACGGCCCGCAAAGCGATGGTATACTCGTACGTGCGTTCATCGTCCATCACGCCCACCGACCGTACAGGCAGTAGGATG
>JGI24710J26742_10000113_pt1 | contig 68235 bp, 48 predicted proteins | sample BioPla2DNA2_FD_26742 | JGI IMG/M metagenome (IMG submission 26742) | reverse complement strand
CCGAACATCCGCAGATTAAGAAAAAGAATTTTTTTAAACCACGGAACACACGGAATACACGGACATCATAACCAAACGAGCAACATTCTGCATGACAGAATGTTTGCCGGAGTCTCTTCTTAAAGCTGAATATTTACTAAGCAAGCTTTCTAAATATTCAGCTTCAATCAGAGCCTCCCGTAAAAATATAAATATTTTTACTTGGCCGTTCGGTTCTCTTTAGCTAATTTGTAATTGACAATGATTGTCGCTAAGCCAAGTAAACTTCCAGAATATTCGAGTTTTACTCGGAGACTTTGCAAAAATTGAAACCGTTTTTGCATCACATTGCTTTCTTAAACGCAAACAACAGTTATTTATAAGGATTTTAAAGCAATTATTAGTTTCAGCGATTGAGTCTGGTTTTTCGCTAGTCCCTACGTCCTATACCCTACTCCCTATAGTGCGGCTGCTGCATCAACTAAGCATGAATAGATTGCTGACTGGTTTGGTATTAAATATGTAACTTTTAATGAAAAAGCAGCACTAGGCATTTGTGGGAAAAATCAGTATAATTATGTACCTAGGGAGGAGGAATCAAGAAGATGAAAATAAGAAGAATAATATTAATCCTGCCATTAACAGCTCTATTTTTTACAGCTACCTTAGTCACTGCTTCACAAAGTGGAGCTTACAACTCTTATCTTTCTGCTTATCAGGCTTATAAAGAAGCAGTTAGCAGCGGTATGCCTTCTTCCGAGATCGAAGTAAGACTTAAAGCCTATCTTGGTGCAAAAGCAGTTTATGAGTCTGAAATTAGAACGCCGAATACCGATATCAACTATCAGGCTCCAGTTGCAAATAATGCCGAATCATCGAGTCTTTCTGAAAAGGATTCTGCCACTTTAGCTGGCTCTCTTTCTGATTATGGAGATCGTCTCCAAGATCTTGTCACATCAGGGGCCTCAAATCTTGCTAGTCGCAAAAAGACTATTGCTTTGCCTAAGAATCTAAAACATCTCATTGACAAGCTTTGGTCAGATAATATTGATGAAGCCAAAAAAGCCCTTTCAGATTTGGAAGCTTACGCAGAATCGGTGAACTCAGAGGAGCTTAAGCAATTAGCTCTATATGAGGTTGCAAAAGGCTATGATTATATAATGGACGACATGGAAACTTCCAAGGCTGTTTTAGCAAAGCTTATTTCAATGAGACCTACTTCAAAAATTGGTAAACTTGCTCAGGAGCGCATAACCTATCTCTCAGAGAAAAAGACCTCTCTGAATATGAAGCAGCGGATAAATGAGAAGTTTAAAGTAACTGATAAAACCTATAAAGATTATAAAAAAGTTTCTTGGGCTTTATTGCCTTATAAGCTTACAAAATGGACAAGCTATGCAAGTTCTAATATGTCTTTTACAAAGGCTCAGAACGATTATACTAAGTCTATGCTTGAGTATGAAGCAAGAAACGCAAGGTTTGCTCCTCCTGTAAATGTTGTTTTCAATACCTTTAAGCCTGAGATAAACAGGGAAGACCCTGCGACCGTTAGACTTATTTATTCCAATCCGGAAGCTTGGTATGCCAGATGGAAAATAATTGAAGAAGCCAAAGATACTATTGATGTACAATATTTTATTTTGGGAAAAGATACCTTTGGGTATTCTTTGTTAGGTTTGCTTCTCAAAAAAGCTGAAGAAGGCGTAAAAATTAGAATGCTCCTAGATTCTCGTGGCACAAAAGATTTTGCTCGCCAATTCTTAGGGCAGGAATATTTACAGCGTCTGGCTCTTTCACCTAACATAGAAATAAGAATATTTAGTCCTGTCACAACAAATATAGTCAGTATGTTCCATGATCCGAGAAAGATTCTTGCTTCCAACCATGACAAGATTCTCATAGTTGACGGTCAGTATTCGATCATGGGCGGCAGAAACCTCTCCAAAGAGTATTATCTAGACAAGCGTGACAATTCAGGTTCCTATGTTGATTGTGATATTCTTATAGACAGCGCTTTAGTTGCAAAGGAATTGAAAATTGCTTTTGACGGTGAATATGATGGACTTAAAGTTCACCAGATCTCTTCTTCCGGCTTGAATAGACTTAAGCATGAAGCAAAATTGAGAGCAGCTCATGACACAATGTTTGCTCATATATCAAAAGACAAAATTCGGCCTTTAAGAGAGTTCGCGGAAAATCGCAACTATATAGCCTATGTTAAAGACTTCTATAGTGAAGTTAAAGACTGGAAATATCTTAGAAATTTTGGCGACTTTGTTCTCTTTGCTGACTGCGTTGAAGCTCCAGTTAAGATTATGGACAAACACTCTATGCATGGCCCTCTTAATGAAATGACAGATAATATAGTCAAATACATTGATGGCAGCCAAACTGAGATTTTCATGCAGAATCCTTATGTTGTCTTCACGGATAGAATTTTTGCGGCATTGAAACGTGCTGATAAAAAAGGTGTCAGTATCATATTGGCCACAAACAGCCCGGCATCAACTGATAACCCCATTACTCAGGCCATGTTTGTTCATGACTGGAAAGATATTTTCCGTCAGACAGAAAACTTCCGCATTTATGCTGCCAAAGAACAAAAACTTCATGCTAAGAATTGGCTGTTTGACCGTAAAATTAGTCTAATTGGCAGCTATAATCTTGATCCTATGAGTGAGGATATCAACTCTGAAATTGCCGCTGCTGTAAATTCGATTGAGTTTGCTAAGCAGCTTCGCAAAGCTTTGTTGGAATATATCAGCGAAGCAGCTGAATATCATTACATTGAAGATGAGCAAGGCAATGTGGTTTCTTCGGTTGGTCCTGATGATTATAAAGGCAAGTCTACTGCGCTTTTGAAGATCCTCTCTTGGATGCAGTTTATTCGCCCGCTCGTATAAAAGATAGTGGACAGTGGTCTGTGGGTAGTCTAAGAACCAAATGAACAAAACCTGCCTAAAACCTTTTTAGCCACGGAGCAAAAATAGAATAAGACCTTTCAAGAACAAAAAAACAGCCCTGCTTGAATAGCTTAAAGCTCAAGCAGGGCTGTATTTTTTATATCAGATTTTTAGTTAGTTATAAACTATCGGTTCAGCAATTGAGTCTAAAACTTTTCTGTTAGCCTTTCAAAATTCACAAGACAATAGCTGATAATAATATGCCGCCCGCATTAGTAATTGTCACGCCGGGGTTTCTGTGTGGCTAAGTTTATGAAACAGAATGTTTATCTTGTTTAGCAGATATTTAACGGGTCCGTAAAGCCCGAAAGCCCAAAATAGCAAGAATAACATTACTGGTGGATGCAACAAAAGAGCAACGGTTATAAGCAACACCAGCACACGTCTCATTCTGTCAGTTTTCTGAGTCTTTTTCATAGCAGGATATTCTATTTTGCTGACCATCAATAGGGATGTGGCTATGGCTATAAAGGGTATGGCTCTTTGCGGGAAAGTAGCTATTCGGAAAAACTGAATGTCGAAAATAGTCATAGTGACAATAAGTCCAGCAGCACCTGGTATGGGAAGACCTTCGAAAACACCATGCTTGGAAGCGGGCGTTACATTGAATCTTGCTAGGCGCAGGGCTCCGCAAAGTACAAACAAGGTGGAAATTATGCCGCCCATTACAGGCATAGTTACAAAATAGCGAGTAAAAAGCAAAAAAGCTGGTGCAACTCCAAAACTGACCAAATCGCAAAGAGAGTCTAATTCAGCTCCAAAACGTGATTCTACTGATGTGAGTCTCGCTAAACGGCCGTCTAATATGTCAAAAATGTTGGCAATTATTATTAACCAGCAAGCTACCAAAAACGCACCAGAATGGGCGGCTATAATTGCTGAAAAACCGCAGACTAAGTTCATGGAAGTACAGGCATTCGGAATAATCGAAAGCTTGTTGAATTTCTCAACCTTGATTTGTTCTTTTTCTGCCTTAGCTGTTATCTGAGGTTTTTCGCGTCGTTTTCGTTTCATTGTTTGGGAGCCGCGAGAGCTATTACAGAGGAAGCTCCTTTGACTATATCGCCAGGCTTAACTTTTACTTCTGCGTCCATAGGTAAATAGAGCTCTGTTCTAGAACCGAATCTTATTAGGCCGAATCTTTCTCCTTTAGTAACCCAGTCGCCAGGAACTTTCCAGCAAAGCACTCTGCGGGCAATCAAACCGGCAATTTGCTTGACAAGGATCTTGCTCCCTGATTCTGTCTCTATGCCTAAAGAGCTTTGTTCATTGAGATCAGAAGCTTTTTCTTCAGAAGCGACATAAAACTTGCCTGGCTTATATTGTCTGTATGTGACTTTTCCTGAGTAAGGAATGCGATTGATATGGATATTGAATACCGAAAGAAAAATACTTATTTTCTTGGCAGGACCATCAATAAAAGGGGCATGCTCTACCACGCCTACATCAAGTATTTTGCCGTCAGCGGGAGAAACTATAGCCCGCTCGTCAGCTGGAATTTCTCTTTCAGGATCTCTAAAAAAGTAGAGAGTGAACAAACCTAACGCACAAAGTATACGAGACAAAGCTTTAGAAAATTTATTTGAGAAATAAGCGGCTGCAAAAAAGAAGCCAGCCATTGGAAAACCTTCTTTGTGTATAGGAATGCGCATGTCTGTTCCTCCTTTTAATTTAGTGACAAATTATATAGCTATTGATTTCCGCTGTCAACCAAAAATACAGTTGAACTACTGCTTTGTTTCTCTAAAACTTTCGTATTTGTTTTTCAAACTTCACAGAATAATAGCTGCTAATATTTATTCCGCCGTACTAAGAAAAGTGGACAGTGGAATTGTTTAGCAATTCAGCATTACAGGCAATAATTCCTTTGAGATGCTGTTAAACAGCTGGAACTTTTAGATTTGAAAAACAGAGGACAAAACTTAAAAAAAATCTACTTAATAAAACTTTTAGAGAAAAAGCAGCACTCGATCAATACTTGAAAAAACATTGACACTATATCTGCTCCAAGGGTATTATACCTCTAATGAAGAGGGTCTATGCGGCGAGAGGATTCTGTACGGCACGAGGATTTTGAACAGAATTTGCGGATATTTGAAACCTTAATGTTTCATTTGTTTGTTTATTTTGTAAGATTATCTCCTTTGGTGTCTCATAAATTTACTCCTCTCCCATTTATGTGGTTGTTCTGATACTTTCTCTCTTCTTGCAATGATGAATTGATTTTTTTCAGGGAGTATTTTATGAGAAAAATTTTTGCTCTTATATTTTGTGCAGTTTTAACAACACTGCTTGTTCTTTCTGGCTGCGGCGGTTCAAAGTCTTATGACAATGTGAATGCCTTTTCCTCCCGCTCCGATACAAAGAATTATGCAAAGGAAGATGATGTTTCTTTAAAGTTCGGAGATGCGACTCTGAATATACCTTCTAATACCGCTAAGAGCAATTTTACCCTTAAAATTACAGAAATTCCTGCTACTGTTCTTCCAGAGGAAAAGAAAGAAGAGCTCAGACAGGAATACGGAATTCCTCCTAAGTATGATATTGCAAGTTCTCTTTATGACGTAAATATTACCTATTCTTCTGCCTCCAAAAGGTTTTCGACAAGGTTCTCTACAGCAGATGATATTACAGGAAAAGCAGAGCTGATAATTAACTTTATTGCTTATGCCGGTAAAAAATATGTTGTAATGTTTGTTTCCAAAGATCGTTCCGCTAAGCTGTTTACACCGCTTTATGATATTGGAGTGGGGCCTGTTACAGTAAGATTGGAAACAAATAACCTTTCAGGTGTCTATATTATATTGGCTTTACCTGATGATTTTGATGAAGCTGCTATTACCGGCTTTAATATTCAAAGCGATAAACTTATATTGGTCGCTCCTGCTTCAGAACCAAAATTTCTCTCTGATCTAACGATAACTTCTATTTTGGAGTCTTCCAAACCTTCTGATTTTGCATCTCCGATTCTTAAAATAAAATCTTCAGAGCCTTTTGATCTCGGAGCTGGTTTGATAGGCAGCTTGGAAGATGGTTATTACAAGGCGGAAGCTCATTTCCCTAATGAGGTTAATATTACAGCAGAGATTGCGGCTCGTATTTTCACAATTCCAATGCGAGATGTCCTTTATAATCCAGAAAAGCATCCGCCTCAACTCTTTGTCTGGGCTGAAACTCCAGATGCAGACGGAATTTATCGTTCCTCGGATATCCTTTCTATTGGTTTTGGCAGAGAGCCTCGCCTTGTTTCTTTTCAACCTGCTGAAGGTGCTCAAGATGTCCCTGTAAATACTCCCATAAAGATAACCTTTTCTGAATCCATGGATGAGTCTTGCACAAAACAGATCATAGTCAAAGATGACGAAGGTGAAGTCGCTGAACTTGCCAGAGCTTTAAGCTCTGACAAGAAAGTTCTGACTGTTCAACCTCCTGCGACATTATGGAAGAGCAGCACCGCTTACACGGTAATTGTGCCTGATACTGTCAAAACTGTTGTCGGAGCGGGTGTTGCCAGTGAGACTTTCTCCTTTACAACCGCAGAGAAACCTTACGTGGTTTCTACAGTTCCTGCAGACGATGCTATTGATGTTACTGTTCACTCTCTTTTAAAGATAACCTTCTCTGAAGCTATGGATCTTTCTTGTGCAAAACAGATTATAGTGAAAGATGGAGAAAATAAGCTTGTTGATCTTGCTGGTAGCTTCAGTTCGGATAATACAGTTTTGACTATTCAGCCTCCCGCAACATTATGGAAAAACGATACCACATATACAGTTATTATTTCTGAAGAGATGAAGAATGTTTCAGGTGCGAGTGTTGTTCCGGCAACATTCTCCTTTACAGTTATATCTGCTTTTAAACCTTATGTGGCTTCTACTGTTCCTGCCGACGATGATAAAGATGTGGAATCGAATAGTCCTATAAAGATAATCTTTTCAGAACCTATAGATTCTTCCTGTAGCAGTCTGATCACTGTAAAATGCGGAAATGATACAGTAGAATCCCTTGCAAAAAGCTTCAGCAATGACAATAAAGTTTTGACTATTCAGCCTCCATCAACATTCTGGGAAAGCGGTGCCACATACACAGTAACTGTGCCTAATGAGGTTAAAAATCTTTCAGGTGCAAATATTGCTCCTCTAACCTTCTCCTTTACCATAATGTCGGATTTGAAACCTTGTGTAGTTTCTACTGTACCTGCTGAGGATTCTATAGATGTTGCAGTAAATACATCGCTAAAGATAACTTTCTCTGAACCGATGGATCCTGCTTGTGCAAACATGATTGTTGTAAAATGCGGTGATAATACGATAGAAAACCTTGAGGGAACTTTTAGCTCAGATAATACAGTTTTGACTATTGAGCCTCCCGCAACATTATGGAAAAACAGTACCGCATACGCAGTAACTGTACCTGATACTGTCAAAACACTTTCCGGTATGTTTGTTATCAGGAAAAACTTTTCTTTTGTCACTGCTAGACAACCTTATGTAATTTCCCATATTCCTGCAGATGACGGAAATGTTGGAGTGAATACCTCTATAAAGATAACGTTTTCTGAACCTATGGATGCATCCTGTGCTAATCTGATTACTGTGAAATGCGGGGACGATACAGTAGAGCCACTTGTGAAAAGCTTCAGCTCAGATAATACAGTTTTGACTATTGAGCCTCCCGCAACATTATGGAAAAATGCTGCTTCATATCTTGTCTCTGTGCCTAAAAAGATGAAAAGCCTTTCAGGTGCGAATGTTGTTCCTGCGACTTTCTTTTTCACTGTGAAGCTGGCTTTAGATAATTATTTGGATTCTGTAACCCCCCTTGACGGAGCTTCAGCAGTTCCTATAAACACTCCTATTAAAATAAGCTTTCTTGAGCCGATTGATCCTTCTTGCGAAAATCTTGTTTTAGTGAAAGAGCTGGCAAAAGAAGGAGAGGATGAAGTTATCCTTGAAAATCTTGTCAGAAGCTTCAGCTCCGACAATAAAGTTTTGACTATTCAGCCCCCTGCGGCATTGTGGAAAAGCGGCACTCCATATACTGTTACAGTGCCTGATACCGTCAAAACAATTTCTGGAATGGCACTTGTGGCTAAAACTTTCTCATTTGTAACTGTTCTGAAACCTTATGTGGTTTCTCATGAGCCTGCAGATGGTAAAGAAAATGTGGCTGTGAATGCTCCTATAAAGATAACTTTCTCAGAAGCTATAAATGATTCCTCTGCAAATGTAAATTTAATAGCTGTGAAATATTTGGATGCTAATAATATAGAGCATACTATGGAAAACCTTTCAAGGACTTTCAATAATAACAAGACATCTCTGACTATTGAGTTACCTGTCGGAACATTATGGAAAAATAGCACTGAATATACGGTCACAATACCGGATACTGTCAGAACACAAGCTGGTATGGGCGTTGTAGAAAAGAGCTTTTCTTTCACAGTGACAGGGCCTTTGACGGTTGCTTGCGGTAATGTTAATCCTGCAAATGACGAGCCATTTGTTCTGAATTTCAGTTCTGTTCCTGATCGGGCATCATTGAATTTAAAAAATGTTACTCTCAAGCAAGGTGATGATGAACTGATACTTGGCGATGACTATGATTTCACGCTCTCAGATAAAACACTTTCTATTGCTCCTTTGCCTAGTGGCTCATTCTGGAAGTGTGGAGAAACTTATAGTGTAACCCTTGGAACAGAAATAAAAGACAAAACTGGAAACGCGATGGCAAAGGATGTTACATTCTCCTTTGTTGTGACTATGTTCGGAGGCGGAAGCGGCAGCATTACTGATCCTTATATTGTCAGAAATGTTTATCATATTGATAATATACGCGCTGGTTATCTTGACAAACACTACAAGCAGACTGCGAATATAGATTTGAGCACACACCTCGCCGAATATTATCAAGATGATGGCTGGCTCCCAATAGGCGATGATAAAACTCCCTTCAGCGGTTCTTATAACGGCCTTAACCGTTCTGTGACAGGTCTCTGGATAAAGAGAAAATCAGACTCTTATGTCGGTTTGTTCGGAAAGATCTATGAGGGCGCTGTGGAGAATCTGAATGTCGTGATTCCATCTGGCGCAGAGATCTTGGGATATTCGAATGTTGGCGGTATAGCTGGTCTTTTGGTCGGAGAACGTGCTAAAGGAAAAATAGCGAATTGTACTGTTTCTGGCAAAGTCAGTGCTATTGGCACTATGGTAGGCGGTATTGTCGGAGAGCTTGGAGAATATAACAAAATAGATCTTTGCAGTTTCTCTGCTGGAAAAATAGAAGGAAATGCTTCTGTAGGCGGAATTGCAGGAATTATTCGTGCTAAGGCGAATGTCTCAAACTGCAATGTCATTCAGGATACACAGGTCATAGGCCGAGGAGATTCTGTAGGCGGTATTGTGGGTTGTGCAAACATAATGTCTCCTGTTGATCCTGGCAATCCTTCAAAGATTCTTGGCTGCAGCTTTAATGGCTATGTCATTAACTTGGCCGAGGTGCCTCCCACAGGTTCTTCGTCAGCAGCAGGCACTGGCGGTATAGTCGGGAACTGCTCAACAGACTTTGACATAGAAAACTGTACGGTTCAAGGCGCAATCAAAGCTGAAAATGTTTGTGAGGTTGGCGGTATTGTAGGACACAGTGAAGCTGCTTTGATTTTCAATTGCTCTTTTAACAGTGCTGAACCTATAGGTATTGTAGGTGATGACATGGTCGGCGGAATAGCTGGATGGTCTGAGTTTATAGCTGCTCCGGCATCACAGGAAATAAAAGACTGCGGCGGCACTGCTAATATACTAGGAAAGACTAATGTGAATCCTATTGTCGGATATGGAAAGCCAACTTTGAACAATACTCCAAACTCCGGCAACTTTAAAGTTAACCCATAAGCTTATTTACTGGCTTATCTGCAATAGAGCTTCAGAGGAAAGTTTCTTCTGAAGCTCATTGCATACTATACGTCTATTCATTTCTAATTATCAGCTTTTACTTGTTGTACGGGTAAAAATAAGCTACAATAATCCCCCTATATAGAAAAACACGGAAAATAAAAACGGCCATGTTTTGGAGGCTTTGAGTGAAGTATCGCAGACTTATAACCCTTTTGCTTGGTTCTCTATTATTTTTATGCAATATTCAAGCTTTCGCAAGAACTGATTCCGGTGCCAGATTCGCCAATCTGTATGGCGAAGTTAACGTGCGCCCTGATGATGAATCAGACGGAGCTTATGAATATGCTGAAGAAGATACGATTCTTTATGTGAACGATCGAATCAGAACCGGTACAAATTCGGGAGCGGCGATAAACCTTAGAGATGCCACTTTGACTATTATGAAACCTGAGAGCATTCTTGTATTGAAAGAAGCTTCTCCCTCCAAGATGGCTTATAATGTTGCTGGAGGCAAGGTTTGGTTCAACTTTAAGAAAATAATGACTGAAGGCGCAGTGACTGTGGAAACCAGCAATGCGGTTGCAGGTATTGAAGGTACAACTTGTCTTGTCGAAGAGGATACAGAAAGAGGTTTGAGCAAATTCAGTTTGCTTAAAGGAAAGCTCAGAGTCAGAAACAAATATACTGACGAGTTTTACACCTTGAATGCAGGTGAAATGCTTTCGATCAGTAACAGAGGCGGAGCGAGAAAAGGCGCTGTTACAACCAGTATGCTTGCCAGGGAATTAGCCTCTGATTTTTCAGAAACCATAAAGCGTTCAAAGAATCAAGAGGCTCTTACAGAAGGATTGATCGAAGTCTATACAACAGATTTGGAGGAAACTTCGGCTTCTTTCAAGAAACGCCTTGAAGAGCTTAAGTCCAACAGAAGCAGGGAAGACTGCTCTAAGCTTTTGCAAGATATAAGAAGATACAGCGGTGTTTTCTTTGAAGCTGATGCGCTGGTAACCACTGTTAAAAAAGATTATCCTTCGCTTGCGAAATCACCTGCTTTCTCAAAATTTATAGAAGTTTTGCAAAATACAAGAACATTGTATGCCAATCTTTTGAGGGAAGCCGAAGATCTGATGAAAATATCCGCTGATACAGCTCCTGTTGGAAGCGGTAAATCGGCCGAATCGGAAAAAACTGAAGAAAAATCTAAAGCTGACAAAAAAACAGAAAAAAAGAAAACTCAGAGCCATTTAGGCAGTGCTATGAGTCCTAGAGATGCTGCAATTCTTGAAGAGGCTCAGAGAAATCTTTTGGATAGTCTTATAAAGGTTCGTGATCTGGAGCATGATGCTGCTCAAGTTAGGAGTCAAAAATGGTTTAAAGCTGCGGCGACTACCTGTACAAGAGAATTGGAACGGCTTCAATCAGTTAAAGAATCTCTGTCGCTCATTTCTTCAGACAGAAGAAGTTATATCAGGATAAGAGATACAGAGCTCAAAATAGATGATGCCATGAGACTTATAGGAATGAAAATTCAAGATTATACAGTCTATCAAATACCTAGTGAATACTTGGATTTGATGCGCGATTTGGAGCAACAGATAAGCAATTTCGCTAATACCTCTTCTTATGGCGGTGCAGCTACACCATCTCCTTCTATGAGGCCTTCAACTCATATGAGTCCAATCAGATTGCAGGCATCGGCAGCTTCTGCGCCTAATCTTTCAGATCTTACAAACCTTTATCGCAAAGCGGAAAATGTCTATAAAACAGTTGAAAGAGCTTCTGCAAACGACAAATATACAACTCTTGAGAAACGCCAGTTTACTCAGAATTGGCAGAGCGCGCAGAGCCTTTATAATGCAATAGCTTCTTACAAACGAACAGATCCCGATTTTGCGCAAAAATTTTATCAGGGCTATACAGGCGGAGAACGTTTGCAAGCGGAAATCGATAAGCGTGAGCGTTCAATAGCTAACTCTCTGGGTATGTCGATATCTCAAGGTCAAAATACTATTGACGATAGAATTGATGAAATAAATCAAGAGCTTGCTGATAAGAGAAGCGAAGCTCAAAGTCTGAAATCAGGCATAAGCCAGCAAGAAGCAGCAGTTGCAGCTGCACAAGCAGAATTAGATAGCTTGCTTGCTTCTTTGAACGCATCGGAAGAACAAGTGGCACTTAAACGAAATGAATGGCTGCAAGCTCAGCAGGCTCTTGCAAGATTACAGGCAGCCCTTGCCGATATTCTTGCGGAAGCGCAGAACATTCAAAATGAGATAGACCGTCTGGATGAGCAAAGAAATGGTTTGTATAGTGCTTTGCGGGATGCTGAAAGCCAAAAAGCAAATTTGCAAAATGAAATTGATAATTTGAATAGTCGATTATCTGGTTTTTACAATGACCTTAATGAGTCTAATGGAGACTTAAGAGGTGTTAACAGCCTATTGGCTCAAAAGACAGCGGAAAAGCAAGCCATAGAAGCTCTATTGGCTGAAATCAATGCGAATGCTAATGTCCCGGGACAAAGTTATAGTCAGTTTGATGATGATGATATAGACGAATTGGAAGCTCAAATACAGAGTTTGCAGAATGAAATAGGAGGTTTGCTTGTCCAAAAGAATGATATTAATTCTGCTATCACTTCAACGAACAATAAGATCAGCAATTTGCAGGGAGAAAAGCATGGGAAGGAATCAGCAAGAGATGCATTTGCTGAGAGTATATATGGAACAAGTCAGGAGATAGCAAGCCTTGACGGCGATATTGATAGACGGAATAAACTTCTGGAAGATGCAGAATCTGCTCTGGCTCGCCTTGAAGGTTTTTATGATGAACAAAATAGTGTCGTGACAGGTTATAAAGAAGCTTTGGATGACGCAGAGGCTGAAAGAGATGAGGTCAGGGGAAATGTAAATCTTGCTGAATCAGATTTGTCTGAACAGGAAACTGCTCTTGAAGAGGAAAAAGGTCTTTTAGATGCTGCAAACAAAGCCTTGGAACAGCTTGAAGCTGAAAAAGAATTCTTGGAAAACGATGAGTAAATCTTATGAGCTTAAATAAACTTATTTCTTTCAGACTTGTTCTTCTTGCTTTCTTGGCGCTTGGCTTAGCGTTTGCTTCAATACAGGAGGCAGCGGCACTGTCTGCAGCTTCTTCTGCAACATTGCAAGCTTTTAGACGCTATGAAAAGACCTTTTTGCAGGCTGAAAGTGAGCTTAGGAAACTTCAACAAGATCTTACGGCGGCTCTCACTGCAGGCGATGCTTCCACAACTCAAGAACTCTTGGGTAAGGCTTCCCAAAAAATGCAATTGCTGGCAAGAGGATATTCCGATATGGAAAATCTTTATTATTCCACTCTTGCAAGCAATAAACCTGATGGAAGTCAGCTTCATGCAGGTTTTATGAAAATATATGATGCTTATCATAAAGCTTTTATGTTTCATAAACACAATATAGAGAGCTTGCCCGAGCAATTTGCTGCTAATCAGCATAAAACTGAGGAAAAGCTTGCTGCTTTGCCTTCAGCAACGCAGTTGCCAAAAAAACAGGCAGAACTGCCTGTTGCTTTGTCAGAAACCAAAGAGCTTGTTGAAACAGGGGACTATGAAGGCGCATCTTATACTCCCAGTGAATTGGAATTGCAGATTGATACTTTGCTTAAGTCTTTGTCCAGCAAAAGAGCTTCCTTTACAGAAACGGCAACTGCAAAGGGAGCCGCTTTAAAGATTAAAGGTTCGTTGATGCTCAAATATTCTGAGATCAAGGAGACTATAACTGAACAGAATACAGTTGTTCCTGTTGTTACGGCTAAGAGTACTCTTTATGACAAATTGAGCCAAGCAAAGCTTTTTGCTGTTTATAATTTCAACAGCGGCAGTTTTACTCTTCAGGAAGATTATCAGGCTAGACAGAGAAACGAAAAGATTCATGAGCATTTCTTGACATTGGCTTATAACAAGAAAATGACCAGCAATGTTACTCTGGTTTTACGAGACAAGCTCAGATTGGCTGATTATCCGGATGAAACTTACAAAAACTTCAAAGACAATACAGCAGAGATTGTTTTAGACAACCAGCGGGGCAACAATAACTTTTCTTATTCAGCAGGCCTTGTTAACAGGCGTTATAAAGATATATCCTACTCAGATTTTGATCAGATACTGATGAATTTCCAGCAAAGCTCCTATAATGAAGGAAAAACCTTTTATCTGGATTATGCTGGCGAGCTTACATCCTATAAGAGCTTTTCTGATCTTGACTATGACAGTCATAGCCTCTACGCGGAATATAGCTCCGATTTTACGGGAAATAACAGCACTCTGCAGTTTTCTGATTCTTTCATGTATTTTAATTACATTTCGCCTGATTTGATTTTCTATAGAGATGATTATATAGATAATACAGCTCGTGTTTCATATTCTTTGCCAATCAACTCCAAAGCTGACTATACTATTGAAACAATTCATAACAAAAGAAAGTATGACAAAGACCATTTGAGAGGTTATCAGGAACTGGACTTTTTTAATCAGGTGATCTATGAATTCTCTCCGAAAGAAAGGGTGACACTTAGCTTCAGATATATTGATAATGATGAGAACATTAAGAAAATGTCTCATGAAAACTATGTGTACACAGGTTCATATAGACGCAGACTCTCTGAGCAGGTGATCTTCAATTTCGACAAAATTTATCGCAAAAGAGATGGAAACAATTCTATAGTAGGCAAAACGATGGATTTTGACGAAAATCAATATAATACCGCAATAACTGTCAAAGCCAGACAGCATTGGATGTTCAGTTTGAAAAATGTCTATCTGGAACGCCTTTATGATTTGCCTTGGTATCCGGACTACAGATATAATCATTTCTCGGCTGAGGCCAGATATATGCCTCCTGGAAATGAAATGTTTACTATTGCTGTCGGGAACCGCCATTTTTCTTTCAGAAATTATAATCAGGCTCGCAAGCCATGGGAAACAAGGCATCAGCCTGTTGGCGAGATGATTTATACCAAGAGACTCAAAAAAGATTTAGACTTCAATCTGACTCTTTCTTATGAGAAGACTTGGCAGCAGACTTACGATATAGTGACACAAGAACTCCTTTATGACTTCAGCAAACCTCGTACAGACCGAGAAATAGTGCTTTCACTTAATCTCGACTTCTGAGAACGAGAGCTTTTTAAGCTTTAAACTTCTCGTCAGGAATGGAGAAAAACTCGAAAAGCGAAAGAGGCAGTTATTTAGCAAGAACCTTGGCTATAGCCTTGGTTCTTTTTACCGTTGTTCACATGCTTTTGGCGACTGGAGTTTTTGTTCCTTCAGAGACCTATATACAGTCTTTGATTTACCAGATGGGGCATAATCCTAAGGCTTTGCTGAAAAAGAAAAATGCCAAATATACTCAGAGAGTTTACTTGGCGAAGAAGGATCAGACGACTACCCATCTGATCAGAAAAGACCCTAAAAGGGAAGATTTTGCTTCTATAATAGAGTTCTTGTCCTCTAAGCATGAGGTTAAACGTCCTTTTGCGCCTAGATCTAGAAACTATGAGATTTTTAGGCTGGATTTCGGATATTTTCCTAACATCAAAAACTTTTTGCCAATCAGAACCTCTTTTACTGAATGGGCTTATGGTAATCATTCGATACCCGAGGATCTGCTTCAAGAAGCTAAAAACACTTCTTCAAAAGACAAACTTACAGAACTTTTAGCTTCTACAGATTATAGAAGTGAAGCCTCAAAAATTTATTCACAGCAATTTTCAGCACAACCTTCAAGTCGCGGTATAACTTCAATTGTAAGATTAGAAGAGTATATTTTCCCTCCGCGCGGGAAGAATATTTTCAAGGTTTTGGCAGGCGTTTCTGAAGATCCCATGATGCCTTTTTTGCTTTTTGGCAAAAGGGATAAGGCCTTTTGGGATAACTTTGAAAATGATTATGCCGAAGCTCTTGCAGAGCCAACATTCAGGCAAGATAAACTGTATGAGAATCCTTATAAACTGTTTTATGTCTGGGAGAATATTTTTGCGAATCTGCTGACATCAACATTTTCTTTAGAGGTGAAATTTTTTCCGACTATAGAAAAGCCTTGCGGATATGATGAGCCTGATTCAGAACAAAAGTCCTTTGTATCTATTTCCCTCAAACTGCATACCAAAGGTTTGGCGCCTACATACACAGTAGAGCCGGCATCGGCAGTTGCAGTTGACTTCGTTCTTACAGGCAGGCTAAGGCCTGAAACAGACGAAAGGCTTGCAGCTGTCTTAGAAAACTCTTCTATTCCGATAGTCTTGGCGGAATTTCTCAGGAAAGAAGAGTCAGCTTCCCAACTTCCAATGGATATTCCTGAGGCCCCCAGAATACATGAAGAGGGTGAAAAAGGGATTGTGACAATAAAACAGGAGTTGAGAGAAAGCGCTCAGACTGTCTATGTCACAGCAAAGCCTGATCCCATGTTTACAGAAGGTTCAAATATTTCGAGAGCTTTGATTAATATTAAGGTTTCGAGCAACGGTTTGGTAGACTCTATGCCCTTGTTCGGTTATGACCATGGCGAGGATGTTTTGAAGCCTTCATTTGCCTTGCTTACAGCAGTTTTGGCTAAAGACAGGATTGATGCTACGGGCGGAACATATGAACAGGCAATGTATGAAGAGCTGGCTAAACACAAAGATAACGTTAAAAATGGAATATATCCGAAAAGGCTTGTTATCAATGATATCGATTTGCCATTGGATAATAATGGCGGTCTTCAAATTTATTATTTGGGAACCACTGTCAGCGACAAAAACGGAAATCCGCCCGCTTTCATGTCTTACTCCTTTTATGAGCTTTATGAAGAAAACTTGGCGAACAAGTATCTGAATCTCTATCCTGAATCTTCTCTTTTGAAACCTGATACGCAAAATGCTCACAGAAGATCTTTGGGTATTTCTTCTGGCAATAAAGCGGGCAAAATTATTATGATGGGCACCATGAAGCTGACGGACATGGACTTTTATCATACGCCTTTTACTTACAGCACTCCTTTTACAAAACAGTCTGAAAAAATGGCTGGTATAGAAATTCAAGCCAATGCTGTGGCTAATATTCTTGACGGTCTATATCTTAAACCAGCTGATCTGCGTATGTCGGCTGCGGTTTTGTTAGGTGCAGGGCTTTTTCTTGCAGTTTTGCTTTCTTATTGCCCGCCTGTTTATGCCGTATTTCCAATGTTTGCAGCTATAGCGGCTGTGTTTTACAGTTCTTATTATTCATTTCATCATCTTCACCAGCCTTTGCACATAGCTCATATATTAGTGGCTATGCTGGCAGTTTGGGCGGCTACTCTTATCAGACATTATGTTTGGCAACGAAGAAAAACTGCATCTGTTAAAAATATGTTCTCTAAATTTGTTTCAGCGGATGTAGTCAAATACATGGTCGAGCACCCTGATTTAGTCAAACCTGGCGGAGAAAAGGCAGAACTCACTATTTTCTTCTCTGACTTGGCTGGTTTCACGACAATTTCAGAAAAAATGCAACCAGAAGCCTTAGTAGAGCTTTTGAACGAATATTTGGCAGCTATGACGGACATTCTCTTTAAATACGGCGGAACTCTTGACAAATTTATAGGAGATGCAGTTATGGCTTTCTGGAATTATCCAAAGCAGGATGAGAATCATGCACTTCATGCTTGTTTATGTGCCTTGGAAATGCAGGAGAAAATCAGAGAACTCCAAATAGGGTGGAAGGATAGAGGATTGCCGATTTTATCAGCAAGAGCAGGTTTGAATACAGCGGAAGTAGCAGTTGGCTATATGGGAAGCGAAAGGTCTCAGATGAACTTCACCTGCATAGGAGACGGTGTCAACCTGGCTTCACGAATGGAGGGAGCCAACAAAGAATACGGTACTCAGCTGATGATCAGTGAGGCTCTGTTAAAGAGAGTTAAAGATGACAGGCTTACTGTGCGCTTTTTAGATTTGCTTACTTTGAAAGGAAAAGCGAAACCTGTCAAGGTTTATGAACTTATTTGCAGAGCCGAAGCTTGTACTACTGCTTTGAAGGAGAAAATCGAAAAGTATGAGAAGGCTCATAAGCTTCATTTGGAACGCAAGTTTGATGAGGCTATAGAGTTGTTTGAAGAGATTTTAAAAGAACACCCTGAAGACGGGCCTTCAAAAACTTATCTTGAAAGATGCAAGCATTACAAAGACAATCCGCCTAATGAAGATTGGGACGGCAGATTTATAATGACAACCAAATAATTAGGGGTTATAGGCTAGGACAAAAATTGTGATTATGCGGTAGCAGAATAAATTAGAAGTTAGAAATTAGAAAGTAGAAAGTATAAATTAGAAATAAATGTTTCAGTTTTTTCTGCAGTTTCTGTCCTATTTCTTTGTTTTGCTTTTGCTACTCCCTACTCCCTTTCCTTAAGTATCTGTGTCCATCTGTGGATAGAAAAGTTTTAGAGAAAAAAATCAAGAGATTAATTTGAAGAGGGTGAGGTAGTTGTCGGCTTCAATTTCTGCTGAAAATTCTTCTCTGATACGCTTTTTAAGGGTTTCGCCCAGTTCTTTTTTTTGTTTGCTTGTCATTAACAGAGCATTTGCTAGAGCTTGGGAGCACTCGTTTGCGTTGCCAGGATGAAAGAGCAATGAGTTTGCTTCTTCCGGCAAGATTTCTTTTACGCCGGGAAGAGCTGAGGCTATTGCGGGAATTCCGAGAGCAGAGGCTTCTAAGAGAGTGTTCGGCAAACCGTCATAATGGAAAGGCATGGCTACAAAGTCACAAGCAGGATACTTGTGGAGAAGCTCTTCTCGTTCCATGAAAGGGATATGAATAATATTAAAGAAGTCTTTTTTGTCTTCCAGCCAGTTTTTAAGGCCTTCTTCTAGGTTTCCTATCAGCAAAAAATAGATCTGGTCGTGGAAATTCATCTTAAGGACACAATTAAAAAAGAAGGATAGTCCATTTTTTTCTTTCAGCTGGCCTATGATTCCTATAAGAATTTTATTGTCTATGTTGTGTTCTTGGCGGAATTTGGCTGCTTGTTCATAGTCGCTTTCAGTTGAGTTCCAGTTATCCAGGCATATGGCGGGCGGAGTTGTTACTACGTTTACGTCAGGATAAAAGGATTGGAGACGTTGTTTAAGGTCGTCAGAAAGCACAGATATCATATCTGCCGCATGTAAAGCGTCATGTAGCAAAGAGCGTCTAACAGGGTTGAATATGCTGGCTGTGAAATCATTTCCGCGAAGCAGTATTATACCTGTGGCCTTCAGCCAAGCTTTCAGCGGGGAGAAGGCAAGTACGGGCTGATAGCCGCCAAAGGCCACCAAATGAGTGTAGGAGATGTTATTTGATGGGTCAGACAGATAGTTGTATAGAAGGTTAATAGTGTGAGCTGGATCATCTGCAAAGGGCATGGTTATGAGTTTTCCGCCCTTAACTTCTTCAACTGAAAAATACTTTGCAGTACGGCTGAAGTGAGCGACATCTATCTCCAGTCTGTGTATGCGGCGCAAGCTAGAGACAATTCGGTCGCAATCTTGAGAGGTGCCGCCATGATGCGGAGGAAAGCTTTCGGTTAACCAAAGGATTCGCATACTAATAGGCCGAAACGGCAAGTTTGCCGCCTTTCTTTGATGTTGATGTTGTAAAATTACATTCTATAGGCTTATTGCAGTTTCTCATTGCATTTCTCCTAAGGCTTTATCGGTTACAAAATAAATTTATTTTCGACAAAAGTCAACTTGCCCTAATTGGATTTCTCTTTTACACTGCCTGTTGTGTAATATCTGCAAAGAAATTCTATTAAAAAGGAAAACGAGATGAGAACTGATTTAGAAATAGCAGAATCTATTAAGTTAAAACCAATAAAAGAAGTGGCGGCATCTATAGGCTTAGACCCTTCTCATTTAGATCTTTATGGCAACTATAAAGCAAAAATAAATGTAAGCTCAGTTTATAAAACAGCTGGTGACAGACCTGACGCCAAACTGGTGTTGGTAACCGCTATTACTCCGACACCTGCGGGTGAAGGCAAGTCTACTGTCTCTATAGGTCTCAGTCAGGGTTTGAACAAAATAGGCAAGAAGTGCATTGCCGTTTTGAGAGAGCCTTCCTTGGGACCTGTATTTGGAATTAAAGGCGGGGCAGCAGGCGGCGGTTATTCGCAAGTTTTGCCTATGGAAGACATCAACTTGCACTTCACAGGTGATTTGCATGCAATAACAGCAGCAAACAACCTGCTGTCAGCCATGATTGACAATCATATTCAACAGGGCAATCAGCTTGGCATAGACCCCCGCCAGATTATTTTCAAGCGATGCATGGATATGAATGATAGAGCATTGAGAAATATAGTTGTCGGTCTTGGCGGCAAACCTTCAGGAGTGCCTCGAGAAGAACACTTTACAATCACTGCTGCCTCTGAAGTAATGGCGACTTTTTGTCTTGCTTCAGATTTGGAAGACCTTAAGAAAAGGCTTGGCAATATTTTGGTCGCCTATGACTATACAGGCAAAGAAATATTTGCAAGAGACTTGGAAGCTCAAGGCGCAATGGCTCTGCTTCTGAAAGATGCTATCAAGCCTAACTTGGTGCAGACTTCTGAAAACACGCCGGCAATAATTCATGGCGGGCCATTTGCAAATATAGCTCACGGCTGTAACTCTCTTATTGCGACAAAGCTTGCACTGAAGCTTTGTGATATAGTGGTTACCGAAGCAGGTTTTGGTGCAGATTTGGGTGCTGAAAAGTTTGTTGACATCAAATGCAGAATAGGTGAATTGAAGCCTTCGGCAGCAGTTTTAGTAGCTACCATCAGAGCTCTAAAGATGCACGGCGGAGTTGCTAAGACTAATTTGGCTGAAGAAAATGTGGATGCTCTTGTTAAAGGTTTTTCAAACCTTCTCAGGCACAGCAGAAACCTGAAAAAAATGGGCTTCAGGAGCATAGTAGCTTTGAACCGTTTCTCAGGTGATACTGAAAAAGAAATGCAAGCTTTTGCTGAAGAATGCAAAAAGCACGGAATTGAATTCGCTTTGTGTGACTCTTGGGCTAAGGGTGGGGAAGGCGCTACGGAACTTGCTGAAAAGGTTTATAACCTTGCCGAACAGGGCAGCCAGACTCCTGCTTTCCTCTATGATACAAACCTCAGTATAGAAGAAAAACTTTCCAAAATCGCAAAGAATATTTACGGCGCTGAGAACCTGATAATAAGAAGTGAAGCAAAAAAACAGATAGCAAGTCTTGTTAAAAATGGCCATGCTTCTTTGCCTGTTTGTATTGCCAAAACACAGTATTCCTTCACTGATGATCCTGCACAGGTTGGAGCTCCTGACAATTTCGAAATCACTGTTGAAGATGTTCAGCTTTCTAACGGAGCTGGCTTCATAGTTTGCAGAACTTCCAACATAATGACTATGCCTGGTCTTTCCAAGACTCCGGCAGCGGCTAAGATGGACGTTAGTGCAGGCGGCAAAGTCAGCGGATTATTTTAATTTTTAAATTAACTTGCTAACTATTGATTTTTTTGTTTTTGTACGTTAGAATATTCGCACTGCATCAGCAGTGCAAATTATTTCGGAAGGAATACACAAGAAAATGAGTACTACTTCAATGAAAAGCCTCTTGGAGGCTGGGGTACATTTTGGCCACCAGACTAAACGCTGGAACCCTAAGATGGCCAAATACATATTTACAGCAAGAAACGGTATCTATATTATCGACTTGCAGAAAACTATCAAATTGCTTGATGAAGCATGTGAATTCATCAAAACAGTTGTAGCACAAGGCAAACCTGTTTTGTTTGTAAGCACGAAGCGCCAAGCTCAAGATATTATTAAAGCTGAAGCTGAAAGATGCGGCATGTATTATGTGAATTATCGCTGGCTTGGCGGTATGCTCACCAATTATGTTACTATTGAAAAACGCATTCGCAGGCTGAAAGAACTCAACGATTTGGTTGAGAGCGGCAAAATTGAGTCCTATCCCAAAAAAGAAGCTGCCAAAATGCGTCAGGAACGCGAAAAGCTTGATAGAGCTTTGGGCGGAATTCAGGATATGAACGGAATGCCGGGCGTTATTTTCGTAATCGACCCGCATAAAGAAGCCATAGTTATAAATGAAGCCCGCAAAATGGGTATTCCTCTGGTTGCAGTAGTAGATACCAACTGCGATCCTGACAATATTGACTATGTTATTCCTGGAAACGATGACGCTATCAGAGCTGTTAAACTCATCACTAGCGTTATAGCTGATGCGGTTCTTGAAGCCCTTGAAGGTCATTCTTTCGCCGATGTCAAAGAAAAGGCTGAAATTCAGGCCGGTATGATGGGCGAAGATGATGAAGATATGACATCCGCATTGGCTAACGATGAAGACGACGAAGAAGATGAAGATGAGCCCGAAGTTTTGGTTATAGACTGATTTTGAAAGGTAAAGCAAATGCAAATTACAGCTAAAACAATTAAAGAACTCAGAGACAGAACCGGCGCTGGCATGGTCAATTGCAAAGAAGCTTTGAACGAATGCGGCGGCGACATAGAAAAAGCAGTTGACTACCTTCGCGAAAAAGGCCTTGCCGCAACTAACAAACGCTCTGGCAGAACTACTGCTCAAGGCATAGTGCTTCCCGTTATGACAGCGGACAGAAAGAACGCCGCTATCATCGAAGTTAACTGTGAAACAGACTTTGTGGCAAAGACCGAAGACTTCAAAAACTTTGTGGCACATCTTGCAGATCTGGCTCTTAATGATCCTTCTGTTAAGAATATGACAGATCTTGAGACCAAATCTTATGATGGCCATACAGTAGCTGAGCATGCCAAAATGCTTATCGCTAAAACAGGCGAAAACATCACTCTTAACAGAGTTGAAAGATTCAAGGTTCCTGCAGGCGTGAACGCAACTTTTGAAGTATACAGCCACGGCGACGGTGCCATAGGCGTTATCGTTCAGGGACAAGCTTCCAAACCTGAAACATGGAAAAATGAAGCGGCAATAGATATTCTTCACGAAACTGCTTTGCAGGTTGCCGGCATGACTCCTCTCTATGTTTCAGCGGAAAATATTCCTGCAGAAGCTGTTGAAAGAGAAAAAGCAGTAATTTCCGGTCAAATGAAGAACGAAGAAGCAGAAAAGAAAGCTGCCGATCCTGATTATAAAGTCAGACCTGACAGCGTTCTTGCTAAAATTGCCGAAGGCAAGCTCAATAAGTTCTTTGCCGACATTACTCTTTTGAAACAAGAATACTTCAAGGAAAATAAAACAACTATGGAAGCCTATATTAAGAACGCTTCCAAACCTCTTAATGACTTGGTTGTTATTAATTCCTTCACCAGATGGGCTTTGGGCGAAGAATCCGCTAAGGACGCATCAGCAGAAGCTGCATGCTCAGCCGGAGCCTGATTTTGACATTTCTGAAATAATTTGCTTGACCGGGAATCGCTATTAGCGGTTCTCGGTTATTCTTATAACAGAACATCAAAAAAATGAGTGAAAAAAAATCAAAAAAATATTTAAGACCCTTGCTAAAACTAAGCGGCGAAATGATGGGCGGAAGAGCTGGAACTGGTTTTGAAGCTTCATCAATTGAGTCTTTTGCAGATGAGATAGCTCTTTTAGCCAGAAACGGCGTGGTTCCCGGGGTCGTTATAGGCGGCGGAAATTTCTTCAGAGGCGGCTCATCCCAGCTGGCTCCTTTACGCCGTTTCAGAGCCGACTATATCGGCATGCTTGCGACAATTATGAACGCAATTTGTCTTTCTGATTTTTTATTGCAGAAAGGCGTTAAGAATATTCTTTATTCTTCTATGCCTGTGGGCACGGTAACAAAAGTTTATGATATAGAAGATGCCAGACAAAAGATGGCGGAGGGCTATGTTTGTATTTTTGCAGGCGGAACAGGCAGCCCTTACTTTTCAACCGATTCAGCAGCGGCATTAAGAGCTGCTGAAACGGTCTGTGATCTTTTGGTTAAGGTTACAAAAGTAGACGGAGTCTATGATAAAGATCCTGCGAAGTATTCCGATGCAAAAAAATATGAAACTATAACCTATGATGAAATTTTAGACCAAAAGCTAGGGGTAATGGACTTGGCGGCAATTACCATTTGCAGAGACAACCAAGTTCCGCTAAAAGTTATATCTCTTGCTGAAAAAGGCATGCTGCTGAGAGTCTGTCAGGGTGACCCTGTAGGGACTTCAGTCATACCATGATTTAAAACTCCACGAAAGGACTAGTTAACATGGCAATCGACAGCGTTTTAAATAATACGAAAGAAAAAATGCAACAAACACTGGAAGCCTTGAAAAAAGATTATTCTACCATGAGAACTTCAAGAGCTACTCCTTCATTGCTTAATCGCGTTACGGTTAACCAATATGGCTCAGAGGTTCCTATACAGCACGTAGCTTCGGTTTCAGCACCGGATCCCAAGTCTTTGGTTATCCAGCCTTGGGATAAAAATATGCTTTCTGAAATTGAAAAAGCAATTCAGAAATCAGATTTGGGGTTGAATCCTCAGAATGACGGAAACCTTATCAGGCTACCAATTCCTCCTCTGACTGAAGAACGCAGAAATGATCTTGTAAAGAATGTCAAGAAAAAAGCTGAAGATTATAAAGTCAGCATCCGAAACACAAGAAGAGATGCAAATGACGAGTTTAAAGCTATGGAGAAAAAAAGCGAAATCTCCAAGGATGAATTAAAAAGAGCCAGCGATCAAGTTCAGAAGCTTACAGATGAGCATGTAGAAGCTATACAGCAAATTTGTGACGCTAAAGAAAACGAAATACTTGGCAAGTAATTAAGAAACTAATATAACTTAGCTGCTTACATAGGGAAAACTGGAAAATTGCTCTACAAGATAACTGAAAGATGTGTTTCTTGCGACACTTGTCGTTCGGTATGCAGATTTGGGGCTATTTTGCCTGGTTTTCCCTATAAAATTTTACAAGAACGTTGTAAGAAATGTGGCAAATGTTATGATTGTTGTCCTTCTGAGGCTATAGAAAAGCTGACAGATTCGGATTGAGGAGTTAATGATGACTTCCAGCATGGATGCTATACTTCAAGTAACAGACAAAACCAAGCTTCCGCAGCATGTCGGAATCATTATGGATGGAAATGGCCGCTGGGCACAAGCTAAGGGGAAAGAACGCGTGCAAGGTCATTATGCTGGTGCCAAGCGTGTAAAGCCTATTCTCAAGCTGGCAAAACGCTTGAAGATAAAATATTTGTCGGTTTACGCTTTTTCGATCGAAAATTGGCTCAGACCCTCTTTTGAAGTGTCTTTTATTATGAACTTGATAAAGGACTATTTGCAAGAACTTCGACAAGAAATGATCGATGAAGGCGTCTTTTTCAATTTTATGGGTAGAAGAGAAAATCTTTCAAAAGCCGTTATTAAAGAAATAGAGCTTACAAAAGAAGCTACTAAAAATAACAATACTATTACTTTGAATCTTTGTATTAATTACGGCGGCAGAGCAGAACTGGCAGATGCTTTCAAGGCGATGCTTCAGAATAATGTTAAGCCTGAAGATGTGACAGAAGAGCTTATCTCCAAATATTTATATTGTCCGGAAGTTCCTGATGCTGATCTTATAATCAGAACAGGAGGCGATATGAGAGTCAGCAACTTTTTGCTTTGGCGTTCAGCTTATTCTGAGCTATATTTTACGGAAACCTACTGGCCCGATTTTTCTGACGAAGAATTCTGTGATGCTGTTTGGTCATTTATGAACCGTGAAAGGCGCTTTGGCAAAACAGGAGACCAAGTAAAGAAAAAATGAAAAGTGCTCTTAAACGTTTACCTCTAATTATTCTAGGAGTTCCGGCTCTTTACTTTCTTTTGCTTAAAGGCCAGCCGAGCTTTATTATCTTGGCTTTGCTTACTATAACTTTGTTTGCTCAAACAGAGCTCAACAATATGCTGTCAAAAAGCGAGGGGGGCTCTCTTCCTTACTTTGAAATGATTTCTGCAGCTGTTTATCTTACGTCTCTTCACTTCTGGGAGCTAGGAGCAGTTTTGGCGATATTTCCTGCATTGATAGCTGCAGGTGCTTTTGCAGCTGTTTTTAAAGGACTCCAGCCCGATTCTACAGAAAAGTTTAAAAACTATGTTTTTTCCTTGGTTTATCTGCCTCTCTGTTTGGGATATTATTATTTGATATTCTCAGAATATACAGGCGGGTGGGTATTCATTATTCTGGCTTCTGTCTGGTGCTTGGACATAGGTGCCTATATCACCGGATCTTTACTTAAAGGGCCTAAGCTGGCTCCTTCAATAAGCCCAGGCAAAACTATCTCAGGCGCTATCGGAGGCGCAGTTTGTTCGGGGCTTTTTCTTTTTTTGGCCAATAAGTATTCTCTTTGCGGCTTTACTTTGTCCCCTAAACAGCTGACTGCTTTGATATTAATTATAACTACCACGGCACAAGCGGCTGATTTGTTTGAATCGGTTCTTAAGCGAACATCTGGCGTTAAAGATTCCGGCGATCTTTTCGGTGCGCATGGAGGCGTGCTGGACAGAATCGACAGCCTTATCTTTACTGCCCCTTTGGCATACGCTGTATTTTTACTTTTATAGATTGCGTTAGAAAGGTTTACAAATGGTCACTTTCCTCGGTATTTTAAAATTCATTTTAGCTTTCTCTTTTGTGATGGGTTCGATAGCTTTGGTACACGAGTTCGGTCACTATATCACGGCAAAGCTTTCAGGCGTATGGGTTTTGGAATTCGGCATAGGCTTTGGCAAGAGAATTTTTAAAATAAAGCTCGGCGAAACTCTTTATTCGCTTAGACCTTTGCCTGTTGGCGGATTTGTGCGATTGGCAGGCATGGATAATGTCAAGGAAGACTATGAAGAAGCTCTTAAAGAAGCCGAAGAAAAGGGCGAAGAATGTGAGATAGAACTGGATCCCGATATTCCTATGGTCTCACGTGATGATGATCGCAGTTTTGAAAAGGTCAACTCTTTCGCTAAGCTTGTGATCTTGGCTGCCGGCTCCATAATGAACTTTGTTTGGACAGCAGTTTTGTATTCGATAATAGCCATGATCATGGGTGCCCCTATGACCAATATTGAAGTTAAAAGAGTAATGCCTGGAAGGCCTGCTGAGGTTGCTGGCCTCAAATCTGGCGACATCATAATGGAAATTAATGGGCAAGTTTTGTCTGACTATAATGATGGTCTAAAGATTATTGAAAAATCTTATGCTAAGCCCTTGTCTGTAAAGGTTTTAAGAAAACACCCCAAGACAATGTCAGCTATAGGCGGCGGAATCACTATGAAAATGGACGCTGCCGATACTGCGACTTATGAAATGTTCACTTCTGAAAAGCTTGATTTTACTTTAATGCCTGATGGAACCGAGACAAAGGCTACAATTGGCATTGAACTTACAGCCAATGTTTATGATTATAAAGAAGATGTTTCTGTTTTCGAAGCTATGAAAATGGGCACAGAGGCTGCAGTTAATGTGATAGCTCGCACTATCATGGCATTAGCAAGCATGTTTTCCGGCAAAGCTCCTGCAGACTTGGCAGGCCCTGTAAAAGTTGCAGAAATGATCAATACTCAGACCCAAAAAGGTTGGGAAGAGCTTCTGCACTTGACAGCTTTGCTTTCGGCAAATATCGGTTTAATAAACCTTTTACCTTTCCCTGTATTGGACGGCGGCAGAATTATTTTTGTAATAATCAGATTTTTCCTTGGAATTATTAATTCTATCTTAGGCCTTCACCTTGTATTTAAACGAGAGTGGGAAGAATATGTGCATTTTGCGGGTATGTTTGTTTTGCTGGGCTTGATAATATTTGTTACCTATAAAGATATTGTCAGCTTCTTCTAGTTGTTTGTTTTATCAAAACGTTTCTAGAATTTATTATCCACAGATGGACACAGAAAGAATTTTTAAGCTAGCTTAAAAATCAGTGCCGAGTGGTGAGTGGCGGGTGGCGGCTAGCGGCTAGGAACCAACATCCATAACAGCCGTTCTATCCGCAGATGAGGGCAAAATTAGTCAAAAATTGCATTCTGCTACCGCATAATCACAATTTTTGACTCACCCCCTGATTAAGGAATAGGGAGTAGGACTTAGGGCGTAAGGTGTAGCAAAAAAACAAAACAAGACAGGCAGAAATACTGAACATTCATTTTTACACTTTACACTCTATATTTCTATTAAAATTTGCCACTCGCAACTTACCGCCAACTGTTTTATATTCTGTGGATAAAAAAGAACTGTTGGATATTGCATAGCACGAGAGTTTTTATGAGTAAGAAAAGAAAAATGCGAATTTCCTTTTCACCGCCTGATATTACAGAAAGCGAAATTCAGGCGGTAGCTGAAGTGCTCCGCTCAGGTTGGCTTACAAGGGGTCCTAAAACCAAGCTTCTTGAAGAAAAAACGGCTAAATTTTTGCAAACAGAAAAAGTAGTTTGTCTCAACTCGCAGACCTCATGTGCAGAGATGACTTTGAGACTTGCAGACATAGGCGAAGGCGATGAAGTTATTACTACAGCTTATACCTATACTGCTACAGCTTCAGTTATAGAACACGTAGGCGCGAAAATAATTTTAGCTGACACACAAAAAGATTGTCTTGAGATGGACTATGATCTTCTTGAGAGCTTAATCAACGAAAAAACCAAGGCTATTATTCCTGTTGATTTAGCTGGCATTCCTTGTGATTACGATAGAATAATAAAAATTTCCAAGTCTGCTGAAAGCAAGTTTAGAGCTAATTCATTTATCCAGGAAGCTATAGGGCGTCCGATTATAATAGCTGACTCAGCTCATGCTTTTGGGTCCCTTTTTCATGGAAAACCTCTTGGCTCTTTTGCAGATTTTACAAGTTTCAGCTGGCATGCAGTAAAGAACTTTACAACAGGCGAGGGCGGAGCCCTGACTTGGAGACCTCTGTCTGGAATAACAAGCGAAGATATTCATGAGCGTCTGCATCTTTTGTCACTTCATGGACAAGATAAAACCTCTCTTGAAAAAGTCAGCGAAGGCTCATGGGAATACGATATACTTGGCACTTGGTATAAATGTAATATGACAGATATTGCAGCGGCTATTGGATTAGCTCAGTTGCCAAGATACAAGGGCATGCTTGAGAGACGTCGCCATGCTATAGAAGTTTATGATCGGGCTTTTAAGCCAATGGGCTTAAGGCTTTTAGAGCATTTTACCGCAAACTACGAATCATGCGGGCATCTATATATGACTTGGGTGCTAGGAATCACTCTTCAACAAAGAGATAAAATAATATCTGAAATGTTTGAACGAGGCGTGCCTTGCAATGTACATTATAAACCTCTTCCTATGCACACTGCTTATAAAAAACTTGGGTTTCGCATAGAAGATTTTCCCAATGCCTATGCAAACTTCATAAATGAAATTTCTTTGCCTTTGCATAGCAAGCTTACGGATGAGGAAATTTCATATGTAATTGATACTTATAAGGATGTTTTGAAACCTTACATATAAGACAGTGTCTAGTGAATGGGGAAAGTGGCATTGACATTGTTTATGAAATAAATACAAAGGCGCTCTCTATTTGCTAAATTATTTACATGACCATTTTCTTAGATTTAATGTCCGTTCTTTGCTCAGAGACTCGGTCAAAAATTATAATTCTATGGTAAAATAGATAGAGAAATTGAAGATTAGCTTTATTTATTATTTTTAGCATCAAAGTTCTAAACATTCCCACTGTGCACCGCTACTAAACAACAGCTGCTGTACTATTTAAACACCTGCAACAATTATTTGCTCTGGAGCAAGCTCATTTCAAAAGAAAGTTTTACCTGAAATAAAGCACTGGAGGAGTTTAAATGAAACGCGAAATCCAGAACTTCCTGCTTTTAGCTCTCTTTATAGCAGGAACCCTTTATTTGAGTTCTCTTATAGGTTTGTTGCCGAAGCTGGATTATGAGGTTAAACCTCGATTTCTAAGCAAAAAAAACTCTGAATTGTCTTTGGAAAAAGCTGCTGGCAGGGTAGATCGCATAATTGATGAACAGGTTATAGTGGTTTTTAAAGATCCTCTAGACGGACGCTTCAATAAGGAAATAACAGTTCCTCTTGAAATGTTTAAGCAGCGGATTCCAGAGGAAAATGACAGCATCACTTTGAATATCGCTTATAAGTAACTGAGGCTCTTTTCCCTGTTGGGACTTGTATTAATCTCAAATTAAATAGAACATATTGCCGTGATTCAAATAGACACAGGAGTTATATTTTGAAAAGAATACCAGTCACACAAACTATTTTTACTTTACTTCTTACAACAATTTTTGCTTTTTCCTGCTTCTCTCTCTTGAATCCTTTGGCAGCTCAGGAAGCAGCGAAATCTGGAACTGCAAGAAATTATCTTGAAAGTCCAAAAAGCACTTTACGTATGTTTATGAGAGAAATGAATAATGTTGTTCATTTCAAACATCTGACTATAGACAAAGCTTTAGAAGCTCTCCATTTGGACAGCGTGCCTGAGGCTGCCAAACAAGCTAAAGGGCAAGAGATGGCTTTACAGCTTTATAATCTTCTGGATTACTATACCTTCAAAATAGAAGCTTTGCCTGGCAAAGGCGAGATTACGAAGAATACTCTGACATTGCCTTTAGGCGAAGACGAGAATATTAAAATAACTCTCAGGGCTTATTCACAAGATAAATGGCAGTTTTCTTATGAAGGCACTTTGGAACGTCTGGATGAATATGTGGCAATAATAGAGAAAAAAAAGGAGTCGCGCCAAAAGAGTACAACAGCAGACCCCCTTCTTTATTCACCTAGAAATGCTGTTCGCCTGTTTTTTAATCAGGTCAACCAAAATACAAAAGAAAGCTTTCTTAAAGCCTCTAAAATTATCAATGTTAGCGATTATGATCGTCCAATTCGCACTGAAATGGCTCTTGGTGCGGTTAATATGCTCAACTTTGTGTTTTCTAAATATAGATATATAGACTTGACGGAAGTGTCAGATGATCCTGATTCTCCTCCTGTAGTATTGCTGGATAACCCAGAAGGTCAAATTGTTCTGGAAAAAGTCAAAAATCCTGAAACAGAGCTCTACTCTTGGAAGTTTTCAAGTCAGACCGTTAAAGACCTGCCTGCCCTTTGCGATGCCTATGAAGGTAAAGCAACTATAGAGGATGCGGTAAGCACTGTTGAAATGCCTTACTCGAGGCGTGTGAGAAATTATGTCAGACAGAATTTCTCATTTTTGCTCAAGGAATCCTTCTTTTTGGAAAATTGGCAATGGATTGGTATTTTTATAATAATCCTTTTGGGTTTGATAGCAGGGCACTTTTCTGTTTATATTCTCAAAAAATTTATTGCTCTCTTTTTTGAACGTAAGAATGTTGAATTGATTGAAGCGACACAAAAGCGATTTTTGCTGCCTGTTCATGTTTCTGTGGTTGCTTTGATTGCTTGGGGCGGCTTCTACATGTTGGCCCTTCCTCCGGCAGCAAGAAGTATCCTGGTGGCAGGCTCTAAAGTTATAGCTGTTATTGCGGCTATATGGGCGGCTTACAGACTTATAGATCTTATAGGCGATTATTTGTTAGGCAAAGCCCTTAAAACTGATAACAAGTTCGATCACCTGCTTGCGCCTCTTATGACTAAAGCTTCTAAGGCGCTGGTTATTATTTTCGGTGTGCTCTTTGTAGCAGACATGTTTGATTTGCAACTTAACAAAGTGGTTGCTGGATTAGGACTTGGCGGTCTGGCTGTCGCTTTGGCTGCTAAAGAAACAGTTTCGAACTTGTTTGGTTCTTTGACAATTTTGATGGATAGACCTTTCCAAATTGGAGACTATATTGAGGTGGGCAGCACAGCAGGTACGGTTGAATCGGTCGGTATCAGAAGCACTCGCATAAGAACTCTTTATGATTCTGTTATTACAATGCCTAACTCTATCTTGATTACCAGTCAAATAGATAATCTTAGTATGAGAACATACAGAAGAACCAAAACCAGTGTAACTATACAATATTCTACTGCCCCTGAAGTTGTAGAAGCATTTCTTGAGGGCATTAAAGAACTTATTAGACTGCATCCCATGACCAGAAAAGACTATTTCATGATTAACATGGAAGACTTTAAAGAGCATGGTCTGGTTATCTTGATTTATTTCTATCTTGCAGTTCCAGATCGTGCTACGGAACTAAACGAAAGACAGCGTCTCCTTTTGGATATTCTGAGACTAGCCAAAAAGCTGGGTATTTCCTTTGCGGTTCCTGCACAAACCATTTATATGGGGACTGGTGACAGAATGCCTGCTTACACCGATGTTGACAGCAGCTGGAAAGGTTTTGTGGCAGAAGGCCAAGCTGCCGCTAACGAAGTCGCAACTATAGACAGCGAATACACTGTACCTTCTCAGCAATAGAAGTTATAAAAACAGTGATTAGCAGACATTTGTCTGCTAATCACTGTTTTTATAAATAGATAATAAATGCGATTGTGTGGATTATTGTCTGCTAGTCATTTGTTTTAGCTGACGGCTCTCCGTGTTTGCTACATTTGACAGTATTATTTTCAGACAATATGTTTGAATATTCTCCATTGCCAAGGCATCTTGGTATTTCTGTTAAATAACCCTTTTGATATAGTTCTGTAAATACAGAAGTGTTATTGTAGTGTGCTAATGGTGGGATTTTCTCTTTTTGCTCTTTATTGTAAAGTTCAATTGCTTTTTCTATTGCATCAATATTGGAAAAACACAATTCTTTTTCCTTGACGCTCCATCTATCAAACGGCGAAGCATGTTCACTGCACCATACTGTGTCAACATACTTCTTTTCAACATTGATTTCAATTGAGTAGGTTCCTTTACTCGGGCATTTTGATCGTTTTTTTTCTAAGTAGCCTTTATTAACCAGTTCTTCCACTTCTATTTCTTTTGGCATTTCCTTAAGATCCATATAGTATATTTCAGCTCTACTATATATTTCAGATATATTAGAGTGACATTCTTTTTTTGTTTTATATTTCCTGCTTTTTTTTATGATTACGAATATACTCTCGCCGTTAGCCATATATATAAACGTTGAAATAATAGTCAGAATGATAAAAACTTCAATTAGACCTTGGATAATGTGTTTTTTTTTTATTTGCATGATCTAGAAAATCTTTTTTATCCTTACTTTAAGTTTAGGCTGGTCATAGAGAAATTCTCTTTTGCCAGCCTAAGTTTTTTGTTATTTATTGGTTATTGTCAGCTTTAGTTTATAGCTCCATGTACACTGCATCTGATTTTGCAGTCTTCTATCAGATTATCTCCGGAATAGGTTCCGCCCGAGGGGCATGTTGTGTATTCGGGTTTCATATATTTAGCTTGAATAAGCTTGTCGATATCCAGAACATTCATCATTTCCATGTGATCCATATTGTACATCTCAACTGCACCTTGCATTATAGATATATGAGAATGGCAGGCTTGTTTTCTGCTTTCTTGCAGCTTTTCTCCAATGTTTTCTCCTATGCTTTTTGCTTCTTGCGGTTGAGAAGCCTCTGACTGTGTTTTGTCGGTAGCAGGAGCAGGAGCCTTCTTTGTGCAGCAGGCTGTCATGAAAATAGAAACGAATAATAATGAAGCTGATAGAATTCCAATAATCCAATTTGAACTTTTCTTCATGGGTTTTCCTTTTTATTTTGATTTAGCTTATTAAAGCAAAGCTGTTTTGCGGCACTATATTTACCGAGTCTTGGTGCCATGTATGCTACACTTGATTGTTGGTCTTTCGCCGAGGAGATCGGTACCTGAATAGGTTCCGTCTTGAGGGCACTTAGGAATCTCTCTTAAATATCGGCTTTCATGCAATCTTTGCAGATCTAATTGTGTCATTGGTTCTTTAGGCTGATAGCTACTATACTTGCTGGACATTTCGTTACTTTCGTTTACATCCAAGTTGTACATTTCAACTGCGCCTTGAATTACGGCCATATTTGAATAGCACACTTTTTCTCTGGCACTGTCTCTGGCTTTTTTGAAGCTGGGAATTGCCATGGTTGCAAGTATTCCTGCTATTGAAATAGTCAGAGGTTTTATTACGAGATCTTTATCAGGGAAATGTAAATACACGCTTGAGGCGTCTTGCTTGACTTTTATTGTGTTTAGGCTGTCTAAAAGATTAGCAAGGGAATACAGGTTGCTTATGCTAAGCATTGCTTGGATTAGTGGAGCTTTTTTTGCTTCTTCTGTATTTTCTTGCAGTTGTGCTCTTAGAGCGGCAAACTGTCCCATGAATGTTTGGAGAAACTTTGATAGCTGTGAAGCAGCCGAAGAATCTGTGAGATCGCTTAGAACGTAGAACTCAGAATCCTTAAGACAGGCGCCTATGAATTTGAATTTGTCTTGAGACGGGATCTCAGCAGGCCATTGGCTTGGAGGAATAGAGCTGCTGAGTAATGAGGAATCGAATATGCCTGCGAAGGAGAGCTGTTTATCTATCAGTTGAGCTATTCGTTCAGGCATAGGAACAAACCATATTTCTCCGGAAGCCATTCTTGGAATAAGTTTTTCACTGCAAATCAGCAAGAATTGTTTTCCTGAGATAACAGCCCAATCTTTAGCTTTAGCATAGTAGATTTGGCTGTTGTTAATGGTCATGCTTTCCAGTTTTCCGCCTTCGGAGTCAGCAACGGCTTTTAAAATGGCAGAGGGTGAAAAATTGCCTGTAAGGTAGAAGATGAGGCTTTCTTCAGGTTTTCCTTCTATTAGAAAAAGACCGCCGCTTTCAAGATCTCTCTTAGGGTTCAGGTTGAAGTGTTTCATTGAGAGTTCATAAAGAAATGTGTTTATTTTTTCAGTTTCATGAAAACCGGAAATATTCTTATGAAAAGGTGCCCAATCTTCTATTCTGAAATGGAGCATAGCAGCAGTTTTCGTGAAGAATACTTTTTGTTGTGCTGCCAAGTCGGCAGGTAAAAATGCTAACAAACAAAAAAGAGCTGAAAGAAACAGGATTTTTGATTTTTTCATATTGTTCCTTTCAAAAGAGTCTAACTCTTTCAATTCTAGAGCATCAGAGAGTTTATGTCAAAGTTCTTGTGTTTAATGTAAAGTCTATTTTTTAGAGAAAAATAGTGTTTGTTTTTCAATCCTTTAAGGAAAGGTGGAAAAGGTTAATGAAAAAAAATATTGCCAGAAAAAACTTTTAGAGTATAATGCCTGTACACAAATATTTCTTTTAAGAGGAGTTGTTATGTCAGAATATACAGAAGCCACAGAAACTAGTTGGGGTTCCCGCTTAGGTTCATCCATTAAGGGAATTTTTACAGGTATTGGTCTTTTCCTTTTAGCAATAGTATTGCTTTTTTGGGGAGAAGGTCGCTATGTAAAACAAAAAAAAGCTATTGGTGAAGCCCAAGATATAGCTATTACTATTGATGCTGCTAAATTGGATTCAGCAAATGAAGGCAAGCTGGGTGTCTTCCATGGTGATATCAAAGTCAATGATGAAATTGTTGACCCTGTTTTTGTTACAGCACCTATGAAGGCTTGGAGAATCAACAGAAAAGTTGAATTCTATCAATGGAAAGAAATAGCTAAGAGCAAAACGGAAACCAAGACTGGTGGCAAACAAGTGACTACAACCACTTATTCATATCAAAAAGATTGGGTTTCCAGTCCTATAGATTCCAGTTCATTTAAAAAAGCTTCGGAACATGAAAACCCTCCCTACGATCCTAACATTTTCAGATCGGAAACAGTATATCCTGAAGATGTAAGTTTCGGCGCATTTGTTTTGCCTGAAAATAAAATAAGATCTATTTCATCACAGGAAAAGGCTATACTTGTTTCCCCAGAAGAAATCAAAGAAATGCCTGAAGCACAAGATGTAGCCATGGCTTCTTCCAGGATTGCAGGATCTTCAATTGTTTATTCTTTTTATACGCAACCTTCTGTGCCAGCCGCCAAGGCAGTTACACCTGATACAACAGAAACCACTACAGCTGCACCTGATACCACTACAGCTGCACCTGATACAGCTGCAACCGCTAAAGCCGCTACAGCTGCAACAGCATATACCCCTCGAATTGGTGACTGCCGTGTAACCCTTTCATATGACAAAGCTCCTGAAAAAGCTACTCTTTTGGCACTTCAGGATGGCAATTCATTTAAGGATTATTTTTCCTCAAACGGTCGCGACGTGAGCTATGCCAGGGCTGGCATTCAAAGCAAAGAAGAAGTTTTCGCTTCTCTCTTCTCAAGCAACAATATGATGAAATGGATTCTTAGATTTGTCGGTCTAATGATGATGTTTATGGGTGTTAAGATGGTATTTGAACCCCTTAAGGTTCTCAGCGATGTTATACCTTTCTTTGGAAGTATTGCAGATGCTGGCACCAGTATTATAGCTTGGATTATTTCAATTCCCAGCGCTTCAGCTATAATTTTGCTTGGAATGCTGTTCTATAGACCTTTCTTAGCAATATTCTTAGGCGGTATCTTGGCAGTCGGATTGTTCTTTGCGATTACTGCTCTGAGAAAAGCAAAAAGAAATCCGATGCTCCTGCAGCAGAAGAAGCTCCTGCTCTTGAGGAAGAACCTCAAACAGCCTGAGCATACTTTATAGAGTCACTTAAAAGCTTGTCTCGTTTGAGACAAGCTTTTTTTTAGAGACAGATAACTGGTGGTTCATTTTCTCTTAAAGTTTACTATATTGTATATCTTTTTTTTTCCACAGATTACACAGACCCTTAAGGAAGGGGGGAGAGGGTGGGGCGTAGGGAGTAGAAAGGACAAAAACCACAAAAAAATAAAAGACATATATTTATTAGCATCTTAAAGCAATTATTAATTTCAGTAATTGAGTCTAAACAATTCCTTCTGAGATGTATCTGGGTGCATTTTCTTTCCCAACACAAGAAGCCTATGAGTTATCAAGTGATCTCTCTGAGCAGATCTCTATAAAACCAGAGGAAATAAAGGCTCCATCAGGTAAGGAGTTAGGTTTTGTCTCTTCCAGAATAGAAGGTTCCTCCATAATCTATTCTTTTTATGAACAACCTGAAAATAGCACTTACAAGCCATCGCTAGGAGATTGCCGCGTAACCTGTGCATATGAAAAACCGCCCAAAGATGCGACAGCTTTGGCTATTCAAAAAGATGAAAATATAGTTCCTTATGAATCTCCGAGTGGTACAGTAAAATTTTTTGTGCCTACGCGTTATACTGTGTCCGGAGCATTTTCAATGTTAAGTGCGGCAAGTGTGACAGCTAACTGGATTTTTAGATTTATAGCCTTCTTTTTCTTCTTTTTCCCGCTTTTGACATTGCCTTGGCTGGTAAAATTTATTAGAGGGAGTTTTCCTCTTTTAAAAGTGATTCCTGAGCGAAAAAACTTTTGACGGTTTTTATTGTTTCTATATTGTTGATATTTCTTTCAGCTTTGATCGCTTTAGTTTCTAAATATAAGATACTTGCAATAATATTTTCAGCCTTGCTTTTGGTGGCTCTCTTTAGCCGATTAGGAAGCATGAGAGTTCTCGAAGAAAACGTCATGGAAGAGCAGGAGAGTTTTGAATCATCTGAAACATCATTTACTTAGGCAAAAGTATTTTTTTACTTCTTGCATTTTCTTAAGATCTTTTAACCTATAATAGAGATAAAAGATAGATAATGGAGAAAGGAGCTGTTTATGTCTGAGAATGAGAATACTGTAGTCGAAAAGAAAGGTTGTTTTAGCCGCTTAGTTGAGTCTTTTCAAGGTGTTTTTTTGGGTTTGGGTTTTATTGCTGCCTCTGTAGGGTTACTCTATTGGGGAGAAGGTTACATACTCAAAGACTTGAAAGCTATTAAAGAAGGCCAAAAGGTTGCAGTCGAACTAAACGCGGATAAAATTAATCCTGCAAATGAAGGAAAATTGGCTGTATTTACAGGTGATATCGTTGTTCACGATACAATCACCGATCCAATTTTCAAAACAGCTCCTATGAAAGCTTGGAGAATCAGTCGGGATGTGGATTATTATCAATGGAAAGAAACCAGACGAACGGATGATGATGGAAATACACAGTATACTTATCACACAACTTGGGTGTCAGAACCAATAAATTCTCGTGCTTTTAAAGATACTTCCAGTCGACAAAATCCAATTTACTTGGGAAATGTATATAAGTCGCATACAACCTATCCCAAAAACGTTAATTTTGGCGCTTTTGTTTTGTCTGAAGACAAAATTAAGGGACTCTCATCAGGTGAAGAGGCTATCGCAATCAACCCTAAAGAGATTGTAAATAAGCCTTCAGGTAAAGAAATAGGCTTTATTACCTACAGAAGCTCAGATACATTTCTAACTTACTCAATGAAAGCTGGTACAGGTGATCAATTGGGCGATTGCCGAATAAGATTACGCTATGAAAATCCTCCTGCTAAGGCCACTATATTAGCGGTTCAGAAAGGCAACTCGCTTGTTAATTTCACATCATCGGAAGGTCACAGCATATCTTTTTCTGAACCTGCTATTTTAACAAAAGCTCAAGTCTTTGAAAAGCTTGATTCAAGACATAAAATAATGAAGTGGGTGCTCAGGGGTTCGGGTTTCGTTATGATGTATTTAGGTGTCCTAATGTTACTTGCTCCAATTGAAGTTTTCAGCGATGTTATACCATTTTTGGGAATAATTGTCGGATTTGGCTTAAAATTGCTGGCTTTGATTATTGCAATTTTGGGTTCTGCGGCTGTGATAGTTATTGGAATGACTGGAGCCCGCTTGCCTTTCTAGTGCTGTGTTGCAATTTTAAACTTGAAAGAGAGATATGAAATGAGTTTTGAAAAGAAAATAACTAAATATGCGGAAGTTGCTGTAAGGATAGGGGCTAATGTCCAGCTGGGACAACTTCTGCTGGTAAGCAGTTCTGTTGAGCAAGCCCCTTTTGCCCGTAAAATAGTAGAAGCTGCTTATAAAGCTGGAGCAGGTGAAGTTATAGTGAGCTGGTCTGACGGCATTACAGGAAAGCTTACCTTACTGAATGCTTCAGATGAGGTTTTGTCAGAATATCCTCAGTGGCAGTTTGATAGAGCCAAATATTACCAAAACAGAGGATATGCAAGACTAAGCATTTCCAGTCCTGAGCCAATGCTTCTTGCTGATGTGGATCCTTATAAAATTAAGCTTTCCTCTGAAGCTGGTGCAGAAGAATCAAAAGAATTGAGAGAATATAGCCTCAAAAACAAAGGTCAATGGACTGTCACAGTAGCTCCCAATCCTTCTTGGGCCTCTATGGTTTACCCTGAACTTTCAGAAGATGCAGCAGTTGAAGAGCTTTGGAATGACATTTTTGTCATGAACAGAATCGGTGATGACAATAATTCTGTCGATGATTGGAGAGCACATGCCGAGAGCATAATTGAACATGGCAAAAAGCTGACGGCTTACCAATTTAAAGAGCTTCGTTTCAAAAATAGCCTTGGAACAGATATAACCATAGGTTTAATCAAGGATCATCAGTGGGCTGGGGGAATGGAATTTACGCCTGAGTCAGTAGGTTTTGTGCCCAATTTGCCCACAGAAGAAACATTTTGCATGCCCCATAGAGATCTTGTAAACGGCAAGGTATATGCCACAAGACCTTTGAGTGTTCAAGGAAAACTTGTGAAAGATTTTTGGTTTGAGTTTAAAGATGGTTTAGTAACAGATTTTGGAGCTTCTGAAAACTATGATAGCCTTAAGAATCTTTTAGAGACTGATGAAGGAGCTAAGCGTCTTGGTGAGATAGCTTTGATCTCTTATGATTCGCCTATTTCCAATATGGGTAAATTGTTTTACAACGGTCTCATTGATGAAAATGCGTCTTGCCATATGGCTTTGGGCAATGCTTATCCGTCTAATATACGCACAGATGAGCCTATGACAGAAGAACTGATAAAGCTGCGCGGTGGAAATATTTCTTTGATTCATTGCGACTTTATGTTCGGAACAAAAGATTTGTCTGTAATAGGAATAGATCAAAATGGCAAAGAAATAATTGTTTTCTCTGATGGTAACTTCGCATTCTGAGGCTTTGTTTTTGTTGCTATTGTTTTCATTTTTTGCTAAAATGCCATTGCATCAGAAAGCTTTCTGACGCATCGCGGGAGTAGCTCAGTTGGCAGAGCATCAGCTTCCCAAGCTGAGGGTCGCGGGTTCGAGCCCCGTTTCCCGCTTTTTTTTATGCTTGTTTTTCTGTCCTTGCCGTGTTTTACTGTTCATACACCCAGCAATTAAGAGACTTACAGCTGACTGTGAAATACAGTAAAAACCGAAAAAATCATTAAGTAAAGTGTGATTTGGTGGTTAAAAATGGTGGTCAATGCCAAAAATCATAAAATCATTGACCGCTGGGAGAGAAAAAATGAAACCAAAAGCAAAGATGGGAAGACCTACCGATAATCCGAAAACAGAGCAATATCGCTTGAGAATGAGCGATGAAGATGCCTTTATGCTCAACTTCTGTGCAGAAAAAACAGGCAAGACAAAATCAGATATATTACGTGAAGGCATAAAAATTATTTACAATCGTCTTGTTGAAAAAACAGAAAGAAGCGATTTTTAAAATCAATTCGCTTTTTTCATGCTTCCGAAACAATATTCTTATTAATGGAAAAATCTGCAGCTGTTTAAAGCAGAATACCAGCAAAGTGTTAAAGTGAATTTAAACTAAATAAAAAACTGGCATCAATAGCCAGTTTTTTATTTCATAAACTTAGGTAAGCGGCCAAATAGAGAGAAGAAAAGCAGTTATATGAACTTTATGATTGTAGCTTCAGATATAATTGCAGGGTGCATGCTCTTTTTTTTCAGCTCTAAGGCTTTTTCTATTTTTTTTGCGTAGCTGCCATGTTTCCAATCACGGTTTGTTAGATCTCCTATGACAAGATAATCAAGTTTTTTATTGATTGAATCTTGTATGATTGCGCCTTTTGCCATTAAAAGCTCTTCGACTTCTTTTGGGTGACCAAAGTTAAACTTGCCGATAAAGCAGAAAGTTTTATCAAAAGGTTCAATATGTTTGGGTGGCGGATTGTCCAAAGGTAAGGCTGAAGCATGGACTGTCAGCAGTTCATTTTCTACTAGTTGCTTTAAAACATTAAAAAGCTTTTCTCTGTCTTTTTCTGTGATATTTTGAGGATCCACATTTTCCAATATCGCTGCGACTTTATCAATAGGAAAGGCTTTTTTGGCCAGCGGGTTAGCATAAAGCCAATTTATAAGACAAACTATCTCAAGATCGGCTACCTCTTTGTCGGCTATGATACCTTTGCATAGGCCTGTAAACTCGGCAATATACCTTCTTTGATTATCTTCGGGATTGTAATAAACATTATCAGAATCAGTCATTTATATTCCTCTCTTTGGGTGTTTGGTCTTTTTCTGTCCTGTTACTCAATTATCTGAACCAAGCATATAGCGTAATGGCAGATACAGGCGCTGATGCCAAGACTTTTCCGAGTGAGTGGCACCTATGACTTCATGGTAACGCATATTTTTGCCAAGTTTGCTGATCTCATTAGCCAGTTTGCGGGTAAACTTGATGGAATTTTTCTTTTCGCGACTGCCCATGTCTATCCATATTTTGCCTTGGTAGCTGGCAATATCGTGCTCAAACAGCCAGTCAATAATAGCGCCGTTATTCCACCAAATAGAAGGCGACATGGCAATTATGCCGCCGAATGTCTGCGGATATGCGATGCCGGCATAAAGCGAGATCAGACCGCCGAGCGAAGAGCCTCCAATAAAGGTGTTTTCACGATTCGGCAGTGTACGAAATTCTCTGTCGATCATAAGTTTGAGTTCATCGACTATGAATTTGACATAATTGGCGCCATTGCCGCCACTGCTGTGGTTTGGGTCGGGAAAGGGTGTATACTCGCTCATGCGCTCGCTTGTATTGTAAATGCCTACTACTATAGCTTCATTGAGCTGCCCATAATTTGCTCCGATAATATAATCAAGCATTACTTCGTCCATTCCCCATTCATTGCCGCCGAAGGCAGTATTCGCGTCAAAGAGATTTTGTCCGTCATGCATGTAAATGACTGGATATCGCAACATAGGTGCACAGTGATAAGATGGCGGCAACCAGACAATAACGTCTCTGGCTGGTTCAAGATATTTTGATTTTACCGATCTGAACACAGAATACAGCCCGGAAATTTCAGGCTCTGCAGAGGTTGGGATAAGTTGGTCGGCCCAAGCCTCTACGCTTATATGTTTGTTCTGTGTTTGGTTAGTGCCGATACGGATTTTTCGATTGGGTATTTCGTGACCCTGTACATTCTTTTCTATGCTGGCAAAAGTGCCGCGATTGAATTTGAACTCAAGTTCAGTGCCGCTAACAAAGTCAGCGACAAACTCATAAAGGTTAGGCTTAATTTTTTTGAGCTGGGCACCCTTTGCATTCCAGTTTCCTAGCTTTTCGTGATTGCCGGTTATCCAGATCTGTGCATCATCAGGTGTTGTTTTAGGCACGGTTACCTGCAGAACACAGTTGGCGGCAAAAGCGGTATTAAAAGATAAAGCCAGAGCAAACAATAGTAAAACAACCGATAATCGGTCAAAATATAATTTTCGTATATGTTTCCTCTCCTCAAATTCAATTTATCAGGCTTTTATCAGAGTATGATAATATTAAGATGCTATCTGATCAAGCTTATTTCAGCATTATTAATAGCTATGATTGAAGTGCTTATGGATTAGTAGACAGTGAACAGATAGGGCAACTATTACAGTGATAAGTGGATGGTGCGGGTTTAAATAATGTAAAATGTAGAGTGTAAAGTCTAAATCTAAAAGAAAGATTTAGATCTTCAAGAAAAAGGTTTGATTTTTAGAAAAATGCATAAGATAATAAGCAAGATAATAAGCAGGATGATATTCTGAGGATGAGTGAATATATACCGCCATATACAATTTCAAATCAAATGCTTAAGCAGGTTTCAGCTATATCTGAAAAAGCAGGCATGATTGCAACTTATAATGCATTTGAAGCTAGGCCGCATCTTAGACGGAATAACCGTATCCGTTCCATTCACTCCTCGCTTAAAATCGAAGCAAACTCTTTGTCTTTAAGCGAAGTAAGAGATGTCATTAACGGACATCTTGTCTTGGGTGATCAGAAGGAAATACAAGAAGTCAAGAACGCATATGCCGCATATGAAAAAATACCGGAAATCAATCCGTTGAGTATATCAGATTTGAAAAAAACACATAAAATCATGACATACATGACTGTTGAAGAGTCAGGTATATTCAGAAAAGGTGACGTGGGAGTTTTTTCAGGAGATAAATGTATATTTGTTGCTCCTCCTCCAGAACAGGTTGATCCATTAATGCAAGATTTGTTTTCATGGATGAATCACTGCGAAGATAAAATACACCCGCTTATTATGGCAGCTGTGTTTCATTATGAATTTGTATTTATTCATCCTTTCGCGGACGGTAATGGCAGAATGGCAAGATTATGGCACACAGCAATCTTGTATAGATGGAGAAAATTATTTGAGTTCATTCCTTTGGAAAGCCAGATTGAGAGATTTCAACAAAATTACTATGATGCAATAGCTGAATGTCACACAAATGGAAACTCCAATGTGTTTATTGAATTTATACTCGAAATGCTGGAACAGATTTTGGACGAGGTCATTATACGGATAGCTAAAACAAATGCAGGAACAAGCGAATATGTGAAACGTCTGCTGGAGATAATGGAATATGACGTGCCGTATACATCCAACGACCTTCTGAATCTGCTAGGATTAAAATCGAAGGAAACCTTACGTAAGAATTATTTGAATCCAGCTATTGAACTCGGTTTTATCAGAATGACGCTTCCAGATAAGCCTAGCAGCAGAAATCAGCGATATGTCAGACAGTGAAGGGGAGAAAAGCTGCTCTGTGACAACTGTGCATGCCATAATCTCATGGTGATTACACTTCACAACCAAAAAACACCAAGCCTGCTACGGAATGTAATTATTCTTTGGCAAAAAAAAAGCCTCTCAATATAGAGAGGCTTTTTGAGTTTTTAGTAAGCCTAGTGAGATGCTATTAATTACCCGCAGCTGCGGCTTTTGCTTCTTTAACTACAGGAGCCTGAGCTCTTACTTCTTCTGATGTTTCAGAAGCATATTTTTCGAAGTTCTTGTTGAATCTCTTGGCCAGATCATTTGCAACTTCGGCAAACTTGGCTTTGTCAGTCCAAGTGTTGATCGGGTTGAGTATTTCTGTGGGAACTTCAGGGCAAGATTCGGGTACCAGAATCTTGAATATAGGATCCGGATTGTATTTTACCTTTTCAAGATCGCCGTTCAGAGCTGCTGTCAGCAATGCTCTGGTATGCTTGATGCTGATGCGCTTGCCAGTGCCGTTCCAGCCAGTGTTTACAAGCCAGATGTGGGTGTTATGCTTTTTCATGCGTTCAGCAAGCATTTGGGCATATACTGAAGGGTGCCTTACCATGAATGGAGCACCGAAGCAGGTTGAGAATGTCGCCTGAGGTTCAGTGACACCAGCTTCTGTGCCTGCTAATTTTGCAGTGTAACCTGACAAGAAGTGGTACATTGCTTGAGCAGGTGTAAGTTTGGAAATCGGAGGCAAAACACCGAATGCGTCTGCTGTCAGGAAGAATATGTCTGTGGGATGTCCGCCAGTGCCTTCTTGTATGCAGTTGTCAATGTAAGAAGTGGGGTAGGTGACTCTGCTGTTTTCTGTGATAGAGCCGTCATCATAGTCGGGAACTCTGTTTTTGTCGACTACAACGTTTTCAAGAACTGAACCGAATCTTATAGCATTGTAAATTTGGGGTTCATTTTCTTTGGAGAGCTTGATGCACTTGGCATAGCAGCCGCCTTCAAAGTTGAAAATGCCTTTGTCGTTCCAGCCGTGTTCGTCATCGCCGATGAGTCTGCGGTTAGGGTCAGCTGAAAGGGTGGTTTTTCCTGTTCCGGAAAGACCGAAGAAGAGAGCTGATTTGTCATCGTGGGAGACGTTGGCTGAACAGTGCATTGTGAGAGTGCCCTTGGCAGGAAGCAGGTAGTTCATTACAGAGAAAATACCTTTTTTTATTTCGCCGCCGTAGTGGGTTCCGCAAATAAGTATTGTCTTGGCTTCAAAGTTCAGAAGAACAAAGACTTCCGAGTTGAGACCGTAGTCTTTGAAATCGGGCATAGGCATGTCACATACGTTTATTACAGTAAAGCCGGGTGTTTCTTTTAGGAGGTTGGATTTTGTGTCTATGAAGAGGGTTGTAGCGAAGAGAGCGTGCCAAGCCTTTTCAGCTATTACACGAACTTGAAGGCTGTTTGATTCGTCAGCGCCGGCAAAGCCGTCAAAAACGAATATGTCTTTGTCAGCCAAATAATTTTTTGCTTTGGTGAAAAGTCTGTCCCAGCTTTCTTTCGGGAAGGGCTTGTTAACATCGCCCCACCAAACACCGTCAGTGTTGTTGGTTTCTACAACAAATCTGTCATTGGGTGAGCGACCGAAACGGTTGCCGTTATTTCCAGCTATAAGAAGCGCGCCGTTTGAAGCAAGTTTGCCTTCTTTTCTCAAAAGAGCTTCTTCAACCAGCTGTGCTGCGGGCAGATTGACATATACATTTTTGTTAGTTTTAATTCCGATATAATCCAAGACGTTGGTTGACATAAATTCTGTCTCCTTTCAAGGAATCTGCGGTATGATACTCTTTTTAGCCAGCTCTTTCAATGGGTTTTCACAAAAGATTTTTTATGCTAAATCTTAATTATAAGAAATATTGATGAGGTCTTTATGTCAGAGGAAAAGCAAGCGATTGTCAAAAATATTAACGAAGGTCATCGAGAGAGGCTTAAGTTGCGTTTTGATCAAGCAGGCTTTGACGGATTTGCTGAGCATGAAATCCTTGAGATGATGCTCTTTTTTGCGATTCCCAGAAGAGATACTAAACCAATAGCTAAACTGCTTTTAAATGAATTTAAAGATTTGAACGGGGTTATTTCCGCAACTTCTCATCAGCTAAAGAAAATAAAAGGTATAGGCAAAGAATCGGCCAGATTTTTAACCTGTCTTCGCGAATTTTGTTCCTATATAAACAGAACCAGCGCTTTACGGGAAGAAGCGGAAATTACTGGCTCATCTGCTCTGATACAATATTTGAGAACCAAGATGACCAGATTGATTCATGAAGAGTTCAGAATTTTATATCTGAACATCAAAAACATCATTATAAAAGATGAGGTGCTTTCAGAAGGCACGGAATCCCAAACGGCTGTTTATCCAAAGAAAATTGTTAAAAGAGCTTTGGAACTTGGAGCAAGCGGCATAATAGTTGCTCATAATCATCCGGCAGGTTCTTTAAAGCCGTCAAGGGCAGATATACTTGTTACCCGAAAAATTAAGGAAGCTGCTGAGCCATTGGATATTCTCTTGCTTGATCATGTTATTATAGGCGGTTCAGGCGAGGGTTTTTTCAGTTTCCGCCAAAACGGGCTAATATAAAAACAAGGACATTTCTAAACCACGAAATACACGAAAGATACGAAAAAAATTCCAAAACTTCTTTAAAACCTTTTTAAACCACAGAATACACGGAATTTTAAGCATAGCTTACAATCAGGGAGCAGGGGTTAGGGTGTAGAGACTAGTGAAATTGTTTGGCAACTCAATATTACAGCCAATAACTGCTTTAAGATGCTGATGAATAGCTGAAGCTCTGATATAAAAAAACTAATAATGCTTAGATGACATAAGACAAGAGAAAATATTGCAAATTGCTCTTTCTATCCACTATCCACCACCCACAACCCACTGTTTGTTGCGCTCTGTGTCATCTGTGGATAAAGTTTTAAATAAAAAAAAGACCAGGTTTTAAAATCCCGGTCTGAAAAATAAGGAGGCAAACAAATCCATAAACACTTTCGTTTAAAAGGATTCTTTTTTTAACCATAAACCTCATATTTTTTTTGAAAAAAATAAAAAATAAAAACAGCAGTTATATGAAAGTATAACTGCTGTTTTTATTTAGTTTTTAGTCCGCTTTTATTAGTTGACAGTTCTTAGTATCAAGTTTCTAAACAATTCCACTGTCCAGAAAATACTGCCAACTGTTCGTCAGTTTTAGAAGTTTTCGAGAGTTTCTGCAATTTTGTCTGCGGAAAGTCCGTAAGCTGCGAGAAGTTCCTCTGGTGTGCCTGAGCAAGGAACAGAAGTTACTGCGGAATGTTTGAACTTTTTGATTGTGCCTGCAAGATTGCGGGAAACTTCTGAGCCTATACCGCCATTGGGGGAGTGCTCTTCGAACACTGCGACTTTTCCGTTGGTTTTCTCGACGAGTTTTTTAAGTTCTTCTGTAGGGAAGGGTTTAATCGAATAGAGGTCTACTACCTGTACGTCTACCTTGTTTACAAGAGACTTGGCAGCTTTCAATAGTTCGTGCAGAATAACACCGGAAGCTATTGCTGTAATTGTGGGGCGTTCGGGAGCATGAACTACTTTGAGTCCGCCTATTTCGAAGGTTTCATCGGGGTTATAAATTATTGGCGATGAAGGTCTGGAAAGTCTTACGTAACCAGGACCATCGTGTTTGATGAGGTTCAAAATGCACTTGTAGGCGCTTACGCCATCAGACGGATAGAAAACAGCTCCGTTAGGCAGAGTTGCGAAGAAGGCCAAGTCTTCAAGAGCCATCTGAGAAGCTCCGTCTTCGCCAATGGAGATGCCAGCGTGAGTGCCTATGAATTTTACGGGAAGACCTGAGAGAGCGGCCATTCTGATTTGGTCGGCTGCTCTGACTAAGAAAGCGCCAAAAGTAACTGCCACAGGCACAAGTCCTCTTGCTGCTAATCCGGCTCCAACGCCAGCCATGTTTTGTTCTGCTATGAAGCATTCTATGAAGCGTTCAGGATATTTTTCTGCAAATTTCTGAGAATAGGTGGAATTTTGAGTGTCGCCATCTATTACCCATACGCGTTTGTCTAGACCGCCAACATTGACGAGAGCTGGTCCTACTGCTTCTCTGGTTGCCGCTTTGCTGCCTTTCTCGTAAGGAGCTTTTTCAACTGAAGCATAGCTTTCAGGCTTAGTGGGTAACGTGCCTTTAACAGCTGCGGGTTCTTTAATCTGGGGTGCGGGAGGATTTTTCATAATATCGACAGAGACATCTTCAATGGCTTTTGCTCTAACCGCATCGTCTTTGAGGGGTTTGCCGTGCCAATTGTCTTTGTCGGAAATTTCAGTCATGCCTGCGCCTTTGAAGGTTTTGAGCAAAATGCAGACAGGTTTACCCGTCACGGTTTCAGCCTTGTCAAATGCTGCAAGAACGCTTTCCACATCGTTGCCTTTTTCGACTGTTATTGCTTCCCAGCCGAATGCCGCAACGCGTTTTTCATAGGTTGCCATGTCGTGTCCGAGGATGGTTTCACGGCTTTGGCCAAGTCTGTTTACGTCGACTACTGCTATTAGATTGTCAACCTTCATTGCGGATGCCAAGCTCATGGCTTCCCAGACTGAACCTTCAGCCATTTCACCGTCGCCCATGAGAACGTAGGTTCTGGCGTTGTTTTTAAGAACGCTTCTTTGCTGAACGGCAATGCCAAGTCCGCAAGCCAAGCCTTGTCCCAAAGAACCTGTGGCAACATCTACAAATGGCAGTGATGGCATGGGGTGTCCTTCAATTCTGGAGCCCATTTCACGAAGAGTATAAAGTTCTTCTTCTTTGAGATAACCAGCTTCAGACCAAGCTGCGTAAAGTGCCGGAGCCGCATGTCCTTTTGAAAGAACAAGTCTGTCATTAGCTGCGTTGCCCGGATCTTGCGGCAAGTATTTCATGCTATGGAAAAACATCACTGCTAATGCTTCCGCACAAGAACAGCATGATGTTGGGTGTCCTGAACCTGCTTTCGCGGTTGTTTCAATTGAGAGAAGCCGAATTTTAGCGGCTCTGTGTTTTAGTTCCTTTACCTTTGATTTATCGTAAGGCATAGATTCCTCCGTTTATTTTTGTTCGCCTCTATCCTAACCTTGAATCATTTAAATTCAAAGCTAATTTTAAAAAGAGGCTTTTTATTATCAATTCGTAAACTATAAAAAAATAAAAAAGGTGATTAGTGCTTGGCGTGCAGCGGGCAGCGATATTGTATTAGTAATAAATCATCAAAATTTAATGTGAGTATCAGGGTAGGTTATCATTGGCTATATCTGTTCTTAATCAGAGACTCGGGCAAAAATTGCGCTTATGCGTTAGCAGAATGCGATTTTTGCCCAATTTTTTATTATCTGTGAAATCTGTGTCCATCTGTGGATAGTTTGTTTTTTTGCTATCTGTCCACAGTCCACTGCTTTTTCATCAGTTCTTATTCTGTATTTTTGCCCAAGAGTCTTTCAGACCTACTGTACGGTTGAAGATCAAGGCGTTTTCTTTGCTGTCTTTGTCTTTTATGAAGTAGCCAAGTCTTATGAACTGTACGGCTTTGTCATTAGGAATGTCTTTGAGAGCAGGTTCCAGCTTTGCGTTTTTGATTACTGTTAGAGAATCGGGGTTCATGTATTCAATGAAAGTTTTTCCTTCATCGGTTCTGTCTGGATTTTCTTCAGTAAAGAGTTTGTCATAAAGATTGACTTGAGCGGTCACAGCTTCTTTTGCATTTACCCACTGAATTGTGCCTTTGACTCTGCGGTTGTCAGGCGAGGAGCCGCCCTTGCTTTCAGGATCATATGTGCAGTGAATTTCTGTGATATTGCCTTCTGCGTCTTTTATAACATCGGTGCAAGTGACATAGTAAGCGTGTTTGAGTCTTACTTCTGCTCCAGGAGCCAGTCTGAAGTATTTTTTCGGCGGATTTTCCATGAAGTCTTCTCTGTCTATATAGAGTTCTTTGCCGAATTTCACTTTTCTGGTACCGGCATTGGGATCTTCAGGGTTCATATCTGCGTCAAACCAATCTTCTTGGTTTTCGGGATAGTTGGTTATAACTACTTTGAGAGGGTCTAAGACTGCCATGTAGCGATCAGCCGTTTTATTAAGCTCGTCTCTTATGCAGCTTTCAAGCATGGCAAAATCGACAGTGCTGTTTGCTTTGGCTACGCCGATTTTGTCGCAGAAATTTCTTATAGCTTCGGGTGGATAGCCTCTGCGTCGCATGCCTGATATGGTAGGCATTCTGGGGTCGTCCCAGCCGTTTACCAACTTGTCTTTAACCAGTTTCAGAAGCTTTCTTTTGCTCATAACAGTATAGGTGAGGTTAAGTCTTGCAAACTCAAACTGGTGAGGCTCAGCGGGCACTGGAAGCACTTCTATGAACCAGTCATAGAGAGGTCTGTGGTTTTCAAATTCCAAAGTGCAGATGGAGTGAGTGATGTGCTCAATGGCATCCGATTGACCGTGTGTGAAGTCATACATCGGATAAATGCACCATTCTTTGCCCGTGCGCGGATGTTCGGCGTGAAGAATGCGATAAATAATAGGGTCTCTCATGTTTATGTTAGGAGAGGCCATGTCTATCTTAGCTCTTAAAACTCTTTCTTCTTCTGCGAATTCGCCGTTTTTCATTCTTTCGAACAGCTCAAGATTTTCTTCTATGCTTCTTTCTCTGTAAGGTGAGTTAACTCCAGGTTCGGTAAGAGTTCCGCGGTTTATTCTTATTTCTTCAGGAGTTTGGTCGTCTACGTAGGCAAGACCTTTTTTAATCAAGAAAATTGCCCACTCGTGAAGGGTGTGGAAGTACTCTGAGGCATAATATTCATGTTCGCCCCAGTCAAAGCCAAGCCAGCGAACGTCTTCTTTGATTGAGTCGATATACTCTTGTTCTTCTTTGATAGGGTTGGTGTCATCAAAACGAAGGTGACAAACGCCTTTATAGTCTTCCGCAATGCCGAAATTCAAGCAGATTGATTTAGCGTGACCTATGTGAAGGTATCCGTTAGGCTCAGGCGGGAATCTGGTTATAATTTTGGTGTATTTGCCGCTTCGTAGATCTTCATTGATAATGTCTCTGATAAAATTAGTTTTTTCTGTATCTGGAATTAAATCCGACCTGTTTTCTGATGTCATGTTTTTCCTCGTGAATTCTATTGTTATGACTGTGAAATCCTACCACAACTGGACAATAACAGCAATTAGCATTACAATACTCAGGATTTATTCACCCTAAATGAGGAAAACAATGCCCAAAGAACCCTTAGCAGAAGCTGACAGCAATCAAAAACCAGAATTGAAAAATTATATTAATTGGAAACCTGCCAATATTCTTGAGAAGTCTTTCACAGAATCAGATTCTGTAGAAGATGCCCAATCAGAACCAGGAAAACAAGATGCAGACGGAGTTTGTTATGAAACAGACGCTTTTGAATTCAGCAAAATCCGAAAATATGCTTTTTACTTTTTTTCTGCCTTAATGTTTTTCTCCCTTTTATGGACTTTGATATTTTCTGTTCAAGTTTTTTTGGGGATGGCGTTTATCAAAGATGTTCCTCAAGAACAGGAACGTTCTGTTATTGCTTTCCGTCTCTTTGCGGCGATTACTGTCTTTCTTTCTGTTTGGGGCTTAAAATATCTGTCTAGAACGGTTAAAGACAGAAGGGCTTATCACAGAAGTATAAAAATCACAAATAACTATGTGCTTTTCAAAGAGACAAATCTCTCAGGAACAAAAGAGTGGAAAGAGAAAATAAAACGCTATGAATCAGTTGTGCTTACCCAAGTAAAGGGCAGTCTTAAGGGCAATTGGTTTATATATTTGAAGCATAAAGACAACACAAAAAATATTCCTATTTTTTACCCTATGCCAGGAGAAAAACTTCCTACAGAAGAAGAAAGAGACGAGAAACTCAATGAATATGCGGCAAAATTTAAGCTTCCCGCTTTAAATCGTTTTAAAAAGCAGGCGGATACAGAGAAGGCTGTATCATGAAAATAGCCGTTATAGGTGCCGGTCCTGCCGGAATTATGGCTTCATTGCAAGCAGCACAGGCAGGAGCCAATGTCTCGTTGTTTGAAAGTAAGCCTAGAATAGCTTTGAAGTTGGGTATAAGCGGCAAAGGTCGTGGCAACATTACCAACTCTTGCTCTTTTAAAGACTTTTTAAACCATTTCAATGATAAAAGATTCTTAAAATATGCTTTTAAAAGTTTTTCAAACACCTCTCTTATTGCCTTTTTTGAAAATATGGGAGTGAAGCTCGAAGAAGAGCGCGGCGGCAGAGTTTTTGTCGCCAGCGGCAGAGCTATTGACGCAGTTAACGCTCTCTATCGCAAGCTGAACTCTGAAAAAATTGAACTCTTTCTAGCCACTCCGGTTGACTCTCTTATTATTGAAAAAGGGGTTTGTAAAGGACTCATTTCCAAGGGTAAAAAAATACTTGCCGACAAAGTTGTTTTGGCTACTGGCGGAATCTCATATCCGCAAACTGGTTCTACTGGTGACGGGCTAAAGTTTGCAACTTTAGCAGGACATACTTTGCAAAAACCTTATCCTTCATTGGTTGCTTTGAAGCCTGCGGAGCTCTTATCCGAAGAATTGGAAAATCTTAATTTGATAAATATTTCCGCCTCTCTTTGGTTGAATGGCCGCAAAGACAGTGAGGAGCAAGGAGAAATGCTTTTCAGAGATGGCATGCTTGATGGCCCTGTAATCCTCAAGTTAAGCAGAAAAGCTGTGAAACCATTGTTTGAAGGCATAAAGACTGAAATAGTTATAGATTTTAAACCTGCTCTTTCGTATGAAAAGCTTGATAATCGCATATTGAGAGACATAGAAAAGAAAAAAACAAGCAATCTCTATGATTTAGCAAGGGGATTGGTTCCTGCAGCTTTGGTCAATTTTTTGCTGCAAAAAGCAGGTCTTTCTCCAAAGTTAAATCTTTCAGATCTTAAAGCTGATAATCGCAAAAAGCTTAGAAACATCCTTAAGGAAATGAGATTTGAAATAACTGATTGCGGCGGTTGGGACAGAGCTATAGTTACTTCAGGAGGCATTTCGTTGCGTGAAGTCACCCCGGAGACTATGGAGTCAAAATTAATAGAAAATCTATATTTTGCCGGGGAAATTTTAGATATTGACGCAGACACAGGCGGTTACAATCTTCAAGCAGCTTTTTCAACAGGCTATGTAGCGGGCAAATCAGCTAGCACTTTGCTGTAGCTAAAACTTCCTTTAAGAAGACATTTTCTTCAACAATAAATCATTGTTGGCACCTCCTAAGAGCACACTGTGGCGAGTTGAATTGTTTAGAATTCAATTTCTAAAATTGATAATTGTTTTGAGATGCTAATAAATTATATGTTATTTGTTTTTGTGGTTTCTGTTCTAGGTATTGGTCCTCGCTACCCCCGACCCCCTAACCCCTCCCTTGGAGTTTTTGCCACCCACCACTCATCACTAGCTGTTCGTTACAATTGAGGCTTGCCTGTTTTGCTGGATAGGTGTATTTTTACAAAGATTGAAAATGACTCGACAAGACAACGAACAAAACGAAGAACCAAAAAACGCCCATCAAGCTGAATCCCTAGAGCCTACTACCTTCGTGGAGCATGTCTTTTATGACAGTGCTCTAATGATTTTCTTCAGCACTATTTATAATTTTTTGCCCTATTTGCAGGCCGGAGAATTTAAAAATACTTTTGCAAAAGCCTTGAATGTCTCTTTCTCAGCCTTTATGACAGCCCTCGTTTTAGCTTTCATATATCAGNTTTTCTATTTTAAGCCTGTAAAGAAGTTGTTTATAGTTATAACAGCTCTCATACCCATGATATTTTCGGTCGCTAATGTTGTGCTCAAGGCCATATTTGGCATGGGTTTTGGCTTTGTGGTAATGGATATCATTGCAGGAACCAACTTAGGTGAAGTGGAAGGCTTTATTCAACTTTATCTCGATGAAAAGTTTATTGGTTATATTTTGCTTGGTCTATCTCCATTCATATTGGCTTTTTGTTTCAGAAAGCACATAAGGAAATTTGCCGTTTATCTGGCAAGAAACCCTCGCTATATCATTGTTTTCGTTGTTTTATGGGCTTTGATAATACAGATAAATCTTGGAAAAGTCTTCGGGAATAGTTATGAGTCGCCTATAATTTCTATGTTTCGTTATGCCAAAACCTATATAAAAGGTAAGTTTTATGGAGGTTCTATATATGAGGAAGGTGCCTTTAGAGCGGAGATTACAAGGAACGACTCAAGTATTCCGAATATAGTCTTGGTTATAGGTGAGAGCGCTTCCAGTGACTACATGGGTATATACGGACATAAGATCCCGAATACTCCTGCCTGCGAAACTTGGGAGAACAAAGGAAACTTGGCGGTTTTTCATAATGTTATAACTCCCAGGCCTTCAACCTATTACGCTGTGCCAATGATGATAAGCTTTATGGCATATGATGCTCCCGAACTGACAGATCATACGGCTAACAATATTTCTGAAATTTTTCAGCAGTGCGGTTACAAGACTTTTTGGATTTCCAATCAAGAGCGGGATACCAACGGAAGCCTTTATACGACTTTCACGTCAGACTATCTGAGTGATTACAGTCATTATCATTCTGGTTCCCGTTTTAACATAGAATCTTCGAAAACGCTTTCAAACTTTGACGGGTTGGTTGCAGCAGATTTTCTTAATAACTTAAAAAAGGAAAGAAAAGCGGAAGCAAAAGGTTTTTACGTGCTTCATCTTCAAGGCAGTCACTATGCTTATAATTTACGTTATCCGCCGCAGTTCCAGCGATGGAATTCCATAGATTTGCTTGATGAACCTTTGCAGGAAGACAAAAAACAAAACGTGGCTGATTTCATCAACAGTATGTATTATACAGACCATCTCTTGGATGTAATGATGCAAAAACTCAATGATGACGAATCAATTTTGATTTATGTTTCAGATCACGGAGAAGAGTTGGGACAGAACGGCAAATACAGAACACACTCAAACACTGAGGCAGTTTCGCAAAGCATGTTCCGTATTCCGTTTTTGATTTGGATGTCTGACAAGTTTATCGCAAATAAACCAGAAAAGGCTGCACAGATAAAAGAGGCTGCTGTAAAGCATAATCCTTGGATGACAGATAGTTTGCCTCATTTGATTTTGGATTTAGCAGATATAGAAACAACTCAATATAAACCTGAGAATAGCCTTATTAATCCTGCTTTTCAATTAAAGGATAGAAAAATATTTGGAATTAAATTTGAAGACTTGGAGCCTTGAATGTGATGAAAAAATCAGCATTAAAAGCGCTATTTTGCAGATGTAAATTTAGAGTTTATACTGGCAGCTCCTTTTTTCTATTTAAAAACCTCTAAAAAATATTATGTCAGCTGAAAAAACAGAAGATAAACTCCAAAATAACTATTTACAGCCTGAAACATTCGCAGAACGAGTTTTTTATGACTCGGCTCTCATGATTCTTTTTAATACTATTTATTGCTTTGTGCCGTATTTACAAAGCTCAAATACTGATTACGCTGCTTTTATAGCTTTAAACAAGGCTCTTGTAGGTTTTACGCTTGCGCTGTTCTTAGCTTTTGTTTATCAGCTTTTATATTTTAAACCCATAAAGAAATTTTTTGTAGTTGTAACAGCGCTTATACCTCTTCTTTTTTCTGTAACTCAAGTTGTTGTTAAGGCGGTTTTGGGAGCAAATCTTAACTTTTCAATTCTGGATTTAGTGACAGGCACTAATTTAGGTGAGGTTAAGGGCTTTATACAGCTTTATGTTGATTGGCAGGTAATTGCCCTTGTTTTATTGGCGCTTTTGCCATTTTTTCTCGCTTATGTTTTTCGTAAATATGTAAGAAGTTTTGCGGTTTACTTGTTACGACATCATATCTGCCTTATAACCTGCCTCATAATAATCGTGTTTTTTTGGGTTTTGTTTATGGGGATAAATTTAAGCAATCTATTTGCTCGTGCTGAATCTCCTATAACATGGTCATTTCGTTATGCAAAAACATTTGTCAGTCTAGATTTATATGCTGCTGCTCTTCTTAAAGAAGGAGCTTTTAGGGCAGAAATAACAAAAAATGAATCAACTATTCCAAATGTGATTTTGGTTGTTGGTGAGAGTGCTTCCACTGATTACATGAGTATTTATGGTTATGAAATGGATACAACACCTGTTTGTGCTAATTGGGAAAAAAATGGCAACTTAGCAGTATTTCATGATGTAATTTCTTCTAATACTTTAACAAAATACACTGTGCCAACTTTAATAAGCTTTATAGGCGGGGATAAAACATCTGGACTTTCAGATAGCACGGCAAATAATATTTTTGATATTTTTTCTCAATGTGGTTATAAAACCTTTTGGTTATCTAATCAAGATAGAGATACCACTGACACGCTTTATATGAATTTTACGTCTGACTTCCTAGCAGATCATAGCAAATATTATGCAGGTTCACGTTTTGCCGCATACTCTTCTAAAAAATTTTCTGCTAAAGATGGAGTGCTTGTCGAAGACTTTATTAAAAAAGTTGAGAGGGAAAAAGAAGCCTCCGGTAAGAAACTTTATCTGCTTCATCTGCTAGGCAGTCATGCTGCTTATAATTTGCGTTATCCAGCAGAATTTGAACGATGGACTGCCTCAGATTTGGCAGATGAGCCTTTAAAAGAAGATATGAAACAACGGGTTGCGGAGTATCTCAACAGCATTTACTACACAGACTATCTCTTGGGACAAATGATGGAAAAACTGAACTATGAGGAATCAATTATTTTATATGTTTCAGATCACGGAGAAGAATTAGGGCAAAATGGCCAATACAGAGGACATATTCTTTTGCCGGCAGTTTCGCAGGCAATGTTTCGCATCCCTTTTCTTATCTGGATGTCTGACAAGTTTATAGAAAATAATCCAGAAAAGTCACTTCAAATAATGGAAGCTGCTGAAGAAAGCAAGCCTTGGATGAGCGATAGTTTGCCGCACCTGCTTTTAGATATAGCTAATATAGAGACAACCCAATACAAGCCTGAAATGAGTGTTATTAATCCAGCTTTTGTGGTAAAAGAAAGAAAGATACTTGGAATTAACTACGAAGATTTTGAACCCTAGATGAAAATTGAGAGGAAATGATGAAAAGCGCATTATTAGGCATATTGCTCGGAGCCGCTATTTATCCGCATGCGGCAGTTGCAATCAAAGAAGTCGCAGGAAAAGATGCGGATAAATGCCTTCACACTGTTGAAGGCACAGAGAAGCTCGGGAAAGCAATTCAAGAACTGGCTCCTGACACCATAGTTATAATATCGCCCCATGGTATAGCTTTTTCTGATGCTATAAGTATTGCTATAGAGCCTGAGATGAAGGGCAGTTTTGCCATGTTTAGGTGCCCTGAAATTAAGTTTTCTTTTCACAACGATCTTGACTTGACCAAGGCTATCATAGATTTGAGCAAAGCCGAGGGAATCCCTGTGATAGAGATGAATAAATCCACAGCTCAAATGTACGGACAGCGATACGAGCTGGATCACGGCGTTATGGTGCCAATGCACTTTCTGACACAGCATTATAAGCCATTTAACCTAGTTTCCATTACTTATGCTATGCTTTCTTCTGAAACTCTTGCTAACTTCGGAAAAGTTATAAGAAAAGCTGCGGAAGAAAGCGGTAAACGGGTTTTGCTGCTGGCTTCAGGCGATCTGTCGCATAGGCTTTCTAAAACTGGAAATTACTCTTTTTCGCCGATGGGCAAAATTTTTGACGAGAAAATAGTTGACTTGGTCAAAAACAAAGATCTTGACGGAATCATAAATTTTGACGAAGAAGTCAGAGAAGAGGCAGGGGAGTGCGGTCTTAACTGCTTCAAGATAATGGCTGGAGCTTTAAAAGGCCTTAAACTGGAATCAGAAGTTTTTTCTTATGAAGGCCCTTTTGGAGTTGGCTATATGACAGCCATTTTGAAAAATGTTGGAGCAAATATGAAAAGTGAAAACGGAAAAGGCTCAATTGAAGCCGAAAGCAATAAAACAACGGATCCATACGTGGCTCTTGCAAAAGCAAGCCTTTCTTATTATTTGGAGCACAAAAAGCTTATGCCTGTACCGCCGGATTTGCCTGCAGAAATGCTCAATACAAGAGCCGGTTGTTTTGTCTCTATGAAAAAAAGAGGAAGACTGCGCGGCTGCATAGGCACTATTGTTGGATATCAAAAATCTCTTGCAATGGAAATAATCTCCAATGCTGTTTCAGCGGGCATGAATGACTCCAGATTTTCGCCTGTAAGGAAAGAAGAGTTGGATGAGATTGTTTTTTCGGTTGATGTGCTGAAAGAACCGGAACCAATAAATTCCATTGAGGAGCTGGATGTTAAAAAATACGGCGTAATAGTCACTTTCCGAAACCGCAGAGGTTTGCTTTTGCCAAATCTTGAAGGAGTTGATACCCCTGAAGAACAGCTCTCTATAGCTATGCAAAAAGCCGGCATTTATCCTGACGATCAGTATAGATTAGAGCGTTTTGAAGTGATACGCCATGAGTAGCTGCTGTGCAGGCTTTTTAAGCAAAGCTTAAAAAGCAGTGGAGAGTGTTGAGTGGCGTGTGGCGAGTTTTAATAATGTAAAGTGTATAGTGTAGAATGACAAAATGAATGTTCGCTTTTTCTGTCCTTTCTGCCCACTATCCACTACCCACAACCCACTGTTTTTACAGTCTGTGGATAAAAAAAAGAAAAGGAATAATTGATGAGTAAGTTTAATAAAAGATATGAGTTGTCCGTAACATCTGAAATAGGCAAGCTTGAAGGAGTTATACTGCATACGCCAGGTCTTGAAATTGAACACATGACACCTGCTAATGCTGAAAGAGCTCTTTATAGTGACGTTTTGAATCTTTCAGTTGCTTCAATGGAATATGATCAGCTCAAAGGTGTTTTGGAAAAAACCGCCCAAGTTTTTCAGGTGGAAGACCTTTTGGCAGAGGTTTTGGATAACTCAAGAGTAAGAAATAATTTAATACAGAAGATTTGTGCCAATTCAGAAGCTCATGAAGTTTATGAAGACTTGCTCAAAATGTCGCCTGCCGATCTTTCGGAAGCTCTTATGCAAGGCGTTTTGATGAAACGTGACAATCTTTCCAGATTTTTGAGTAACGAAAGGTATTCTTTGCGTCCCCTGCACAACTTCTTTTTTACTAGAGACCTTGCAGCAGTAATCAATGACAGAGTTCTGGTTTCCAAGATGGCGAGCCAAGTCAGAAGCCGAGAAGCTTTGATAATGGAGACTATTTTCGACTATCATCCTATGTTTTCGGTAGAGACATTAGACTTGAACCACATTGATAATGCCCATATAGAAGGCGGCGATGTTCTTGTCGCAAACGAGAATACTCTCATAATAGGCTGTGGAGCCAGAACCAATTCTGTGGCTATAGATTATTTGATTGAAAGCTTTAAAAAAGAAGGCGGAGTGCAACATATTCTGGTTCAAGAACTTCCGCTTGAGCCAGAGTCATTTATTCATCTTGATATGGTATTTACCCTCCTGGATAAACATACTTGCATGGTTTATAAACCTGTGGTTATGGACTCTGCTTCATTAAAGACAGTTTCAATAACAATTGATAATGGCAAAGTTTCTATTAGAGAAGAAAAAGATTTGCTCAGGGGTATGGAAAAACTTGGAATGGAAATGGAACCTGTATTCTGCGGCAGCACTTCAGATACTTGGATTCAAGAGCGCGAGCAATGGCACAGCGGAGCTAACTTCTTTGCTCTTGGCGAAGGCAAAATTATAGGTTATCATCGCAATGTGAATACTATAGAGGCATTGGACTATGCTGGCTTTAGCGTTATAGATGCTGTGGATGTCATAGAAAACAAAGTAGATCTTGATTCATACGACAGATATGTAATTACAATTGATGGCTCTGAACTGGCCAGAGGCGGCGGCGGTTGCAGATGTATGACTATGCCTATCCGCCGTGCACCCGTTAAGTGAGGGTGACGGGTCTTGAGTGGCGGGTGGCGAGTTGAGTTGTTTAGACTCAATTACTGAAACTAATCACTGCATTGAGATGCTAATAAATAGCTGAACCTCTTAGCTTTGAAAAGAGAAGAAAAATCGACTATAAATTCTAAGTTCTTGTTTCTAATTAAAGACAAAAATCAGTAGAAAATTCAATTTGATAAAAAAGAGAATTGAATTTTTGGAAGAGTCACGATGAAATAGGTGAATTAGAAGATTTATTTTTAAGTCACCTGTTGTCACTGACGGAACAAAAACATGTTACATGTTTTTGAGAGATTTTTGGTCTGTCGGTGTATTCCGTGTGTTCTGTGGTTTAAAAAAGTTCTCAGTTTTCAATTTGTGTTTTTCGTGTGTTTCGTGGTTTGGCGATTTTTAAAATCTCATACCAGAAGACCGATAAAAACGCCAACAGAGCTGACTTTGCAAGCAGTTCAAAACTCAGGCCTTCCAGCTTCAGATAAGAGGCTAGGGGAGTATATAGAATAACAAGCAAGAACACTGGAGTAGCAACAAACACACTTCTCATAGTATTGTCTTTTAGCAGTTTTTTCAGGGTTTGAAATGCGTATTCCTTCTCTGAGCTGACAACCATGACCAAAAACAGGTTTGCAAGAATCATTACTGTCAGACCCGCTGAACGGGCTAAAGCTGAATTTTCCGGATTGGAAGACAAGCGGCTGTAGTAGAGGCCGAATGAGGCAAGGAATATGACAAAACCTTGAAGCAAACTGGAGAATAATTTTTTGCTTGTGACTATACTTTCTGATGGGTCTCTAGGTTTTCTGTCCATTATATCAGGCTCAGGAGGCTGTCTTTCTAAAACTATCGAACAAGTCGGGTCTATAAGCACTTCCATTAAAACAACATGCAACGGCAGAAGCATAAGCGAGGCTGATGGAATGCCTAAGAATGGTCCTAAAAGCGATGCGAGGGCAATGGGCAAGTGAATAGCAAATACATAGCCGACAGCTTTTCTTATGTTGTCATAGATGCGCCTGCCGTCTTTTATAGTTTCAACTATAGTTGTAAAGTTGTCGTCCATTAAAATCAGGTCGGCTGCTTCACGGGCAACTTCGCTGCCGCGTTTGCCCATGGCTATTCCTATGTTTGCATGTTTCAAAGCTGGAGCATCATTTACGCCGTCTCCTGTCATGGCGACTATCTCGCCTGATTCCTGAAAAGCTTTGATAATATTCATTTTGTGCTCGGGTAAAACTCTTGAGAAAACAGATACCTCTTTGACAGCTTCACAAAGCTCTTCTTGGGTCATGTTTTGTATCATGTTGCCAGTGATGCAGACTCCCTCTTGGCATATACCTACCTTTTTTGCTATTGCCAAGGCTGTTTCAGCACTGTCACCTGTTATCATAACAACTCGGACTCCCGCTTTTTGACAAAGAGCTATGTCGTTTTTGACACTTTCTCTTGGGGGATCTTCTAAACCGACAAGCCCTAAAAAGTGCAATGAGGAGTTCTCCAGGGAAGCAGGTAAAGCCTTGAGATTGTCTAATCCAGCGTATGCCACAGCTATAACCCTGAGACCTTTTTTTGCCAAAAGCCGCATTGTGTTTTCAGCTTCCTTTTGGTCTTCTGCAGAAAGGTTGCAGAGAGGCATGATTTTTTCAGGACTTCCTTTTGCTGCTATAAAAGGCTTTTTGTTTATTTTCCAAACATGTCCCATCATCTTGGTTTCATTTGTGAAAGGATAGTCATGCAAAAATTCACGTTCAAAAAGCTTTGCCGTGTCTATAGCTTTTTCATTGCAATAAGCGAGCATAGCCTTTTCCATGGGATCGTAAGCTTCGCTTTCGCAGGCAAGAGCCATAGTTTCAAGTAAGAGCGTTTCTTCTGTGTTTTTAAAAGGGGCTATTTCCTGAACTTTCATTTGGTTCATGGTTATAGTGCCTGTTTTATCAACGCAAAGCACAGATACTGAGCCGAGAGTTTCTACACTTTTCAGGTTTCTTACAAGCGATTTTTTTTTGGCGAGCCTCCAAGCGCCCATTGAAAGGAAAACTGTTAATATTACTGGAAATTCTTCCGGGATCATGGCCATAGCCAAGGTGACTCCGGATAGAATGCTTTCTGTGAGGCGCTCCTTAAAAGGATGATCGGAAATATTAAACCAGGTGAAGAGAGCGACTGTCAGCATCAAAATTCCTGCGACAATAGCTGATATTTTAACTAATTTATCTATCTGCTTTTGCAGAGGACTTTTCTCATCCTCTGCGGCAGAAACGTTTAAGCCTATTTTGCCATATTCGGTTTTGGCTCCTGTTTGTTCAACAAGAATTGTCGCTGTGCCGTGCAGAACAAGAGTGCCTGCATAACAATGATCTTTTCCCCAATGTTCGTCTTTAACATCAATTTCAGTGGTGTCTGAGGTTACTTGCGTTTTCCAGACAGCTGTGGATTCGCCTGTAAGTGAGGACTCGTCAATTTGCAGGTCGGCGCAACTTAGGATTTTGCCGTCTGCGGGTATTCTTATACCCTCGTGGATGAGCATCAAATCTCCGGGAACCAAATCCTCGCTGAGTATGGCTGTTTCTTTGCCATCTCTTATTACGGTAATATGAGGTCCTGAAAGTTCTTTGAGAGCTTCAAGAGTTCGGTCTGTTTTCCATTCCTGGAAGAATTCTATGCTCATAATACCAACTACGAAAATGAGCATGATTGCTCCGTCTCTGGCTTCGCCTAAAATGAAGTAGACTAAGGCTGCTGCAAGAAGAAGCAAAAACATGGGTTCTGCAAGGACATTTAAGAATCTGGTGAAAGGGTTTTTCTTCTTTTCGGGCACCAAAAGGTTTTTGCCATGTTTCGAAAGGCGTTCTTTCGCTTCAGCAGAGGAAAGTCCAGATATGGGTAGGGCAGGTTGATTCATTTTTTTTATCTCCCTTTATAGGGCTCAGTTATAAGCCTTAGTAAAACAATAAACTGTCCCGCAGGAGATATTTGAAACCTGCTGCCACAAATGAGCGGCCCGGCTTGNATTCCTTTTAAGAAAGGAACAGCCTGTTCAGTTTGTACTGTTGATCTCGCATTTCAACTCTATGGAAGAAATGTAATGCAGTGCAAAGAGGTTTGGTTGCAGAATGAACTATAGCAAATAAAGTGCCTTTTTGACAAGGAAAAGCGAATCAATATATCAAGTGCTTTGTTACAGCTAAGTAACAGGATTTTTTGAATTCAGTACTGCTTTGAATTCGTATTCTATATTTTCAGTTATTACATCCGAAAACAATTTTGTTATTTTCATAAAGGGGAAGTCCCCTTGCCTTATTCTGATAAAATCATATAAAACACTGCCTAACATTTCAATAACATTGCCTGCAAAGGCTTGGTGCATTACGATATACTTATGCTGTAGCAGTCTTATGATTTTTCTTCTAAAAAGGAAAGTAATTCTTTTTTTGCAGAGAAAGCATAAACATAATTTGAGGTAAAAATTTATTCTTGATAACAGGTTGAGCAATAGAAGATAAAATTTGTATAAAAATGTCAGATGTATTCTGAATACAATGCTCTAACACTTCAAGTCATTTGTTAGCCACTTTCTTCAAAAGTGCAATAAATTCGTCTGACAATCTTAATGAAAGGGCATTTGAAACAGCAAGCAATATTTTTGCGGAACTTTTTAATCCCGTAAATTTGTTGTTACAGGCATTTTGAATGTCTGGAACGGTAACTCTGGGACAATTAAAAGCTCCTTGAAACATTGTTGTTCTCTCCAACCAAGTTTTTCGCAAAATATTATCAAAGGTTTCTTTAATTTCAAGGCGGAAAGGGCTTATCAATAATTGATTGAAAAGAAAAAGGTGAGCCCCAAAAAGATAGTCTGGAACGCCAAGATTATCTACAGACACCCGGATTGCAGCCAGAGTTCTCAAGAAGTCATCTTCATCTTTTTTTTGCATTAGGTTTAAAAGTTCTGTTTCAGATAAATCTAAAATTTGCTCAATTTGTTTGAGGGATTGACTTCTATATTCTTTTTCTTCAAAGTTTGTGATTTGTAAGTGCCAGTTTTTTAGAAGTCATAGTGAATTCCTCTCAATAAATTGTTAAAAGCAATCAATATAAATGCTTTTAGCAAATTCTATTTTTTTGCTATATCGCATATTCTTGAATTTATGCGTTATGGGGGATAGAAAAGTTTGTATTAGTTGCTTGATGAATTATTTCCATACTTTTTCAGCGGTTCAGACATTCTATCCTCAAGTTTTTCATCTATTCCAAACAGCTGTATATAATCCTTAAGATAAACAGGGGAATTCTAAACAAAAAAAAACGGGACTAACCAGGTTAGCACCGTTTTTGGTAAACAAACTTACAATCTGCTTTAGCAGCAGAGCATGCAAAGGTTCGTTAAGATTTATTCTTTTATTGTCAGACGAGTTCTTCGAGAGGAATAATCTCTACGGCATGTCTGCCTTTGTGTCTGCAATAATTGACTTCGCCGTCAACTAACGCAAACAAAGTGTGATCTTTTCCCATGCCTACATTTTTGGCCGGGTTGATTTTTGTTCCTCTTTGTCTTACGAGAATGCTGCCTGCTGATACAAGCTGACCAGAAAATCTTTTGACTCCAAGCCGTTGGGCATTGGAATCTCTTCCGTTGGTGCTAGAACCTTGTCCCTTCTTAGTGGCCATTTTAATTACCCCTTAAATCAATGTCAATTGTTCCGGATATGACTCTGCGATTTTCCGAAACCCATGTTTAAATACATTTGTTAATAATTTTAGCTCGTCAGACTTGTTTTCAGGCACTTTAATCAAGATGTCTGCGTTGCCTTGGACTATCTTGCCTTTGCATACAGCATTCAGAAACTGTTCCGAACCGGCTGCAAAAGTCTGTGTTAGAGCCGATACAGCTGCACAAACTATATCTTCGCCTTTGGGTTTTAGACCCGAGTGTCCTTTCACTTTGAAGCGGACAGAACATGACTCTGCCCATTCAAAGGAGACAGAAATCATTAGGCGACTATATCTTCAATAAGAAGTGAAGTGTAGTGCTGTCTGTGACCGAGTTTTCTTCTGTAATTCTTTTTGCTTTTATACTTGAAAACGAGAATTTTTTTGTCTCTTCCGTGTTCCAATACTTTCGCAGTTACTTTTGCGTTGGCAATATAGGGGGCTCCTATTTTTACGTCGTCACCGTTTTTAACCATAAGAACTTTGTCTAAAGTCAAGGTTGAATCAGCGGGAGCATCAAGTTTTTCACAGTGGAAAAACATCCCTTTTTCTACGTTGTATTGTCTACCACCTATTTCTACTATGGCGTACATGATATAGCTCCGATACTAATTTAATATGCTTGGATAAGCAAGCGTTAGGGCTCGTGGGCTTAAATATTAACATAAAGTCGCAATAAAAGGCAACATAAAATTAATTTTTGTGTTTTTTTTGTTTATTTTCAATGAAGATGTCTGTACACATCTGGTGCGATGTAACATCTAAAACTTTTTAAACCACGGAACACACAGAACGATTTTTATTTGAATATAAATTTGTAATGTTTCTCTGATTGATATGACATCTAAATATTATTAGTTTTTTTTACATCAGAGCTTCAACTGTTTATCAGCTTAGAGCAATTATCAGTTTCAGCGATTGAGCCAACCAATTTCACCAGCACCTACTATCCACTACCCGCAACCCACTATTTTCTACAGTTCTGCTAATAGATCTTGATAGGTCGGAAGCGGCCAGAATTCTTTGGCAATCAATGTTTCTGCCAAGTCGGCTTTTTCCCTTACTCTCTCCATCGCGGGCTCACACTCTTCAGCCATATAATAGGCTCTGCTCCTGCAATTGTCGTGTTTGGCGGCATTTAAAAGCAATCCTTCCAGCTCAAGTGTTCTTGCTTTGAGACTTGTGTATAGATTTTCCAGAAGTTTCACATCATCGTAAATTGCCAGTGAAGTCTCACCTGTGACAGACTTGTAGGCCGCTCCGGATGCGGAGACCTGTCCCAAATGTTTGAGAATGGCCGGCATTATCATGGTTCTGCACATCCTGGCAGTCATTTTGTATTCCATCTCTTTTGTTTTGACGTAGGTTTCATACTTTATTTCGGCCTTGGCGTACAGTTCTCTTTTTGACAAAACCTTCGTTTTTTCCATCAATTCTGTAACGTCAGGAGTAGTGTAGAACTCGAGCGCTTCAGGAGTGTTTTTCGGGTTGGGCAGCCCAAGCTCTTTAGCTTGCATAGCCCATTCTTCTGAATAACCGTTGCCCTCAAATCTGACTCTGCGGGTTTCTTTTAGCACATCTCTGATGACATTGAAGATTGTCTCGTCTAAGTCTGTAGCAGGGGATTTTGCAGTTGCAATTCTGCGTTCCAAAATGTACATGCCATAGGCGCAGAGTTGGTTGAAAACTGTTACTGCTTCAGAAGGATTTTGCGAGGAGCCTACTGAGCGGAATTCAAACTTGTTGCCGGTAAAAGCTATAGGAGAAGTGCGGTTTCTGTCGGATGAATCTCGGGAAATTACAGGCAGATTTTTTACCCCCATGCTTATTTCTTTTATGCTGTGAGAGTCGAATTTGCCTGTATTCTCAATTTCATCCAGCAGGCCGGTAAGATATTCTCCGAGATAAATAGACATAATTGATGGAGGGGCTTCGTTGCCGCCAAGTCTGCAATCATTGCCTGCATCCGACACTATAGCTCGTAAAAGACCGCTGTATTTGTCTATTCCAAGGAAAAAGGCTGCTAAGGTCAGCAAAAAAGTTATGTTTTTTTGCGGCGATTTTGAGGGTTCTAAGTAGTTCTTGTTCGTATTGTCTGAAATAGACCAGTTTACGTGCTTTCCGGAGCCATTTAGGTCTGCGAAAGGTTTTTCATGCAAAAGCACGACAAGTCCATGTTCTTTAGCAACACCTTTGATTACGTTCATAAGTTGCAGGTTGTGGTCTATCGCTAAATTTGCGTTTTCATAGAGCACCGCTGCCTCAAACTGGTTAGGCGCAGATTCGTTGTGACGAGTTTTGGATGGGATTCCTCGTCTATAGAGTTCGTGGTCAAGCTTTTCCATGAACCGCATCATTCTTTGGGTAAGAGTTCCAAAATAATGGTCTTCCATTTGTTGGCCTTTTACGGGGGCTGCTCCGAAAAGTGTTCTGCCGCAAACTTGAAGATCAGGGCGTTTGTCGAAAAGCTCTTGAGAGACTACAAAATATTCTTGTTCCGGCCCGCAATTCACAGTGATGCTTTTAGCGGTTTTATTGCCTATTGCTCTTTGCAAACGTATGCAAGCGTCGTTTAAGATTCTGTAGGAGCGGAGAAAAGGTGTTTTGAGGTCTAGAACTTCGCCTGTCCATGAAAGGAAAACAGAGGGTATTACCAAAGTTTTGGTTTTGCCTGTTTCAGAAAGAAATGCCGGCGAGGTAGGATCCCAAGCAGTATAACCTCTGGCTTCAAAAGTGGTTCTCATACCGCCTGTCGGGAAGGAGGAGGCGTCAGGCTCTCCTTGAATCAGCTGTTGTCCTGTGAAGCGTTCTATCAGATCGCCCTCTGGAGTATAGGTGATAAAAGCGTCGTGTTTTTCTGCTGTGCCTCCGCGTAATGGCTGAAACCAGTGGGTAAAGTGAGTAGCTCCGTTGCTTATTGCCCATTCTTTCATTGTATGAGCTACTTCTGCGGTTACTTCTTTGCTGAGAGGCAAGGATTCTTCTACAGAAGCTGACAGCTTTTCAAAGGTTTTGCTGCTCAGCTTTTCCTTCATTACGTTTTTATTGAAAGTAAGTTCGCCGAAAAAACTGGTTATGCCCGACATAGTTGCGCTCCGATTTATTTTCTTTATCTGCCGGAAATGCCTATGAAAGGAGTCTCTGGCAGCAAGGCAATAATATAGGTTTTGTCATCCAGGGTCAACTTGTTTTAAGCAAAGCCTATGATCAGTGAGTAGTGGATAGTGGACAGTGGACAGTGAATTGTTTAGGGCTCAATCGATGAAATTGCCAGCTGCTTTGGCATTATTTCTCTGGTTTTTAGCAGACACTCTCCACTGTTGCGACAATCTATGTTTAAGAAAGCAATTTTAGCAAAAACGATTTTAGTTTTTGCAGAGTCTGCGATTAAAAGCTCTCGTTGAGCAAATTTATTTGGGCAATATGGCTTTTAATCATAGACGTGGACAAAAGAATTTTGTCATTGGTTTCTTTATCTGCGGCCATCTGCGTCATCTGCGGATTTTCAAAGTTTTTGGTAGTTTTTGTTCGTTTGGTCCCCACGCAACACTCGCCACTCGCCACACGACACTGATTTTTAAGCTAGCTTAAAAATTTTATCTGTGTCCATCTGTGGATAGAAAAGGGTTTAGAGTTTTTCCGTGTATTCTGTGTGTTCCGTGGTTTAAAAAATTTCAGAGAGAAAGCGCTAGACTTCATCCAAGTCGATCATCTTAAGCAGCATTTTAATATGAAGGGGCAATCCAGGGAGTTTTTGGTCTTGGAAAGTGTATTTTATAGCAGTTGA
>JGI24710J26742_10000112_pt1 | contig 68849 bp, 61 predicted proteins | sample BioPla2DNA2_FD_26742 | JGI IMG/M metagenome (IMG submission 26742) | reverse complement strand
TCAGATTGTTGACAAACAGACTTTTTTTAAAAAGGTCTGTTTTCATTTGACCTCAAAATTATATATTGTTGGTAAAATTTGATGAAAAAACAAATAAAGGGACTGATTATTGTCCCTCCAATGGTCCAATAATGCCATCTTTTTCATGTTATGACATGANAAAATCATCAGCGCCTGATGCTGATTCTTTCTGAGCCCTTTTAATCGCGTAAACCTCAAACCATGGTTTTCCTTATTGTCCGCAAACACTCTTTCGATTGTCTGTTTTCTTTTCGGATATATTTCTTTCCATAGCTCACTTTTTCTGAAGAGGTTGGCCTGTTCTCTATATTGTTCCCAGACATGTCTGGTTATTATCTTTCTATCCGATTTTGTACACCTGTCTTTATGAGGGCAGCCTGCACAGCTTTCACAGGCTTTATACTGTCTGTATCCATTTCTTGAAGTGGTACTATATTTCAATACACATCCCATCGGGCAGATATAGATGTTTTCCTGTTCATCATAGATAAATTCGTATTTCCTGAAGTATCCTTTTTTGGTCATCGGTCTGTGATATGGCACTATTATTTTTTGGCTGTTTTCAGTTATNGTCTTACATATTGCCGAGTTGTTGTATCCGGCATCCAGGCAGATATTCTTAATCTGGTCTTTATATTTTTTACTCAGCACATTGTAAGCTTCAAAGAAACTTACTGAATCATGTATGTTTCCAGGTACGGTTACAGTTGTCAGTACAAAACCGTTACTGTCACAGAATGTCTGATGACTGTAGGCAAACATCTGTTCTCTTTCCCCTTTGTGATATAAACCGCTTTCCGGATCTGTCTTTGAAACCTTGATATTCTTTTTCTCTGTTACTTCTGTTTCCTGACCGTTTTCATCAAAGACTGTTTCTGTTTTTACCAGACTTTCAAACTCTTTTTTGCCATGTGCTTTTCTATCTTCGTTTATTTCTTCTAGCAGATGTTTTTCATATACTTTTCTTGTCAGTTCTATTTCTTTGTTTTCAGCTTTTCTTTTATTGGCGCAGGCTTTCTGATGGGTGGAATCTCCATACACTGTTTCCAGGTTTATCATTCTTTTTCCATATGCCTGTCTGATTATCTCATCAAATATCTTTTCAAATACTTCACTGTCTCCATATCTTCTGATATAGTTCTGACTCCAGGTTGAATAGTCCGGAACCTTGTCTTCAATTGATAATCCCAGAAACCAGCGATAGGCCAGATTTACCTCTATTTCTCTACAGGTTCTTCGCATTGAGTTGTAGCCAAACATATAGTTGATGAATATCATTTTGAACAGNACTACCGGATCGATGCTTCTTCTGCCTGTTGGTGCATACAGGTCTTCTACTTCTTCATAAATAAAGTCCCAGCTGATCGACCTTTCCAGTTTTCTTACCAGGTGATCCTTTGGAACTACTTCTTCTATACTTCTAAGCATCATACTGTTATCTTTGATGCTGCTTCTTCTCATTGTCATAGCTTTTACCTCGTTTCTAACTACTGTTATTTTATCATTTTTCAANCAAAATAAAAAGCAGACAATCCTTAAGTTAGTTAGAAATGAGGATTTTTTTGTCTGCATGTTTATTCTATCATATTTCCATTTTCTTTTATATATTAAAAAACGACAATTCTTTTTCAAATTGTCGTTTGTCAACAGTCTGTGCAATGTGTAGACACATTGCCTTTTTAGGATAAAAAAACAATCACATAATAATTAATGTGATATAATATATATGAGGTAAGGATAGATGCATGTATCAGATATAAAAAGATTCTTGCGATGCCCTAGATTATACCATTTATCATTAGAAAACAGATTAAAATTTCACTTATATTTTAATATAAGTACAGATATAAATGTAAGCATTGCTAAAAAATTAAAAATAGAGAAATATTATGTTGGTTTACCCAACCAGGAAAGTAGTGATACATTTTTAGCTGCAAATGATTATAATTGGATATTTAAAGCAAGATTTTCTTATAAAGGTTTAAGAATAAGAGTTCCTTTGTTATATATTGATTCTGATCGTTGTGATGTTTATTCAATTCTTTTTTCAACACAGGCACTTGAAGATGAAGGAAAAAATATGGCTTATATCAGGCAGGTTTTAGAGGGAAATAATCTTAAAATAGACAATTATTACATCTTATTTTTAAATAAAGATTATGTATTTGAAGATTGTTTAGATGATGAAAAACTGTGGTTATTAACAGATCAGTTTATCAGAGATGGTAAAGAGTGTGGAAATATAAAGGATTATGTGGAAAATTTCGATCTGGATCTGGATGAGATTTTGTATATGATGGATACCTCAGAGATTGAATTGCCGGTAAGAACGAATAAATGTACCGGAAAAAATAGATGTCCATTCTATTACGATTGTTTTCCGATAGAAAAAACAATAGCCGATAATAGTATTCTGACACTGGTTTCATCACAATATAAATATGATATGTTTGAAGATGGCATTAAATATTTGAAGGATGCTGACTTAAAAAAAGTTGAAGGTAACAAGGTTCAAATGGCTCAAATTCAGGCTGATCTCAATGGTGGATTATATGTCGATGAAAAAGCTTTGGCTGATTGGTTGAGTCAACTTAAACTTCCGATTTCGTTTATTGACTTTGAATGGGACTTATTTCCAATACCGCCATATAAAGATATGAAGGTTATGGATGTATTAGTCTTTCAATACTCATTACATGTATTTGATGGTAAAAAGCTTTCACATTATGAGTTTATTGGTGAGGGCGATAACAGAAAACAGTTAGTGTTGTCCTTATTGGAAAATATTCCTGTAGAAGGAAGCGTTGTGGCTTATAATGCTACTGGAGCTGAAAAACTTAGAATTAAGGAATTTGCTGATTATTTTCCAGAATGTAGCGAAAAATTGTTGGAAATAAATGAAAGATTAATCGATATGGCTATTCCATTTACTTCAGGTTTTGTATATGATATTAAAATGAGAGGTTCATTTACCTTAAATTCGATTGAAAATATGATTGATGATAGTTGTACTTACGATGATTTAGAAGTATCGGATGGAATGCAGGCAGTAAAAATGCATCGTGAAATGTCTAAGTGCAAAAATGAAAAACAAAAACAATTATATAAAGAGCAGTTGTTACAATATTGTGGCTTGGATTCATATTCACTTTATAAGATATATAAATGGTTAAATAAGGTACTAAGCGATTATAGAAATCGCCAGAATATAGGAGGAATTCAGTATGAAAGTAAATGTTTATTCTAAAGATGTTAATTTATCTGCAGAAATAGAGAAAAGGATTGGTGATAAGTTGTCTTTTTTAGACAAATATCTCTTGATTGATCCAGAGACAATTGCCAATGCAGTTGTCAAAAAACATGGTAATAATATTAAGTTGGAAATAACAATTCCTTCAAAGATTGGTTATTTGAGAAGTGAAGTTGTCGATGAGGATGTCAGAAATGCCATCGATAAATCAATTGATAAACTAGAAGACCAAATCAGAAGACAGAAAACACGTTTATCTAGAAGGCATAAAGAAAAATTAGCTAAAGCGTTTATTGATGAGATTGAGTTGGATGAAAAAGAAGATGTAATTGCTAGAGTTAAAAGAGTGGTTGTTGATGATTTAGATACCGATGAAGCAATCATCCAAATGGAACTTGTAAATCATAACTTCTATGTATTCAGAGACAAGGATACAGGATTAATTTCAATAATATATCGCAGAAATCAAGGAGATTACGGTATTCTGGAAGTTGTTTAAACTATAAGAATTTTGTAAAATTAAGGTAGTATAAATATTGTAGATCAAAATTTTAACCTTAATGGACCATGTTCTTAAATAAAAATAAAAAAGGGGATGGTTTATAACCATTCCTTATTAATTTGATATCTTAAATAAGAGGGGAAAATCACTATGAAAGATAAAATACAGCGAAGAAATCGTTGGATGTTTGGTATGGGTACTATTGGTAGGGATATGCTTTATACTTTAGTTTCAATGTTTTTAATGTTTTATTTAACCGATGTTTTAGATCTGTCTGATAAAATTATGGCTTATATTACGATGATTATGGTTTTTGTCAGAGCTTTTGATGCCTTTAATGATCCATTTATGGGCATGCTGGTTGATAACACTAAAACCAGATGGGGTAAGTTTAAGCCATGGATATTAATTGGAGCAATCTTATCATCTATTTTTACAATCATCTTTTTCTATGATTTTAAAATAGGTGGTCTGGGGTTTGTATTTGTTTTTACTGTTAATTACCTGTTATGGGAAATTTCCTATACAGCCAATGATATTGCATATTGGTCAATGTTACCATCGCTTTCCAAAAATCAGAAAGAGAGAGAAAAAATAGGAGCTATTGCTAGAATCTGTGCCAATCTGGGAATGTTTACTCTAGTAGTCGGTATTACCGGTTTTACTCAATTTTTAGCTGAAAAAACAGGTTCAATGCAACAGGCCTATTTCTATTTATCGATTATATTAGTTTGTTTGATGTTGTTTTTTCAGATGTTCACTGTATTTGGAGTTAAAGAAGATTTAGAAAACCAGATAGTAGAAGAGCAGACAACAGTGAAGGAATTATTTCAAATAATTATAAAAAATGATCAATTATTATGGATTTCTATTTCCATGAGCATATTTATGACCGGATATATGACTACTACTTCATTTGGTCAATATTATTTCAAATATATCTATGGTGATATCAATATGTATTCGGTATTTGCGGCAATTTTAGCAGTTTCTCAACTTACAGCTTTAGCTGTATTTCCACTGGTTTCGAAATTTTTAAAAAGAAATACCATATTTACAGCCAGCATATTTTTAATGATTCTGGGATATATTATATTTTTCTTTGCTCCAACAGATACAATGTCATTCATTGGTATAGCGGGAATATTGCTGTTTGTAGGTCAAGGTGCTATTCAGCTGTTGATGTTGATGTTTATTTCGGATTCAGTTGAATATGGAGAATGGAAGTTTCATAAACGCAATGATTCGGTTACTTTATCTCTGCAACCTTTTATCAATAAATTAGGTAATGCCTTAGCCAGTGGTATTGTAGGTGCGACAGTTATTATGGCTGGCATTAATGAATCTACTGATGTTTCTCAGGTTACTCAACAGGGATTGGATCTTTTAAAGTCATCAATGTTGATACTGCCACTGATACTGGTTATTGTTTCTTATCTGATATATCGAAAGTTTTATCGTATTGATGAAGTTTTCTATCATCAAATTATTAGTGAAAATGAACAACGTTTAAGGGAGGTAAGAGATGAGCAAAATGATTGATATAAATAGTAAAATTAAAGATGTTATTGCTTTGCCAATCGGACATGATGTGGTATTCAGATTGTTTTTACAGACGGGATTATCTTTTTCACTACTTGATAATCCACTAGTTTTAAATATAAAACTTAAAAATTTATCAAAAATACTGAAAAGAAAAATTCCAACTTCATTTTTTCAGACTGTTATTGATTTAGTAAACAGTGAACTGGAGCAACCTTTAGAAGATGATGCACCAATTAATAAGGCCTGGTGGAAAGAAGCAGTTTTCTATCAGATATACCCACGTAGTTTTAAAGATTCAAATGGTGATGGTATTGGAGATATCCAAGGTATAATTTCAAAACTTGATACATTAAAAGATTTAGGTATTGATTGTTTATGGCTTTCTCCTATTTATGATTCACCAAATGATGATAATGGTTACGATATAAGAGATTATCGTAATATAATGGCTGAATTTGGAACAATGGATGATGTCGATCTGTTAATTTCTGAACTTAAAAAGCGTGATATGAAGATTATTATGGATTTAGTTGTCAATCATACTTCTGATGAACATCCGTGGTTTCAGGCAGCCCTAAATGGTGATAAAGAAAAACAGGATTATTATATTTTTAGAGATAAACCAAATAACTGGACCAGTTTCTTTAGTGGATCAGCCTGGAGATATTTTAAGGAAATTGACAAATATGCTCTAAAACTGTTTTCATCAAAACAGATGGATTTAAATTGGGATAATCCAAAAATTAGAAAAGAGGTAGCTGATATCGTTACTTTCTGGTTAGAAAAAGGTATTGATGGCTTTAGAATGGATGTTATCAATTATATTTCCAAAAACCCAGAGTTGCCAGATGGTGATACATTAGTAGGGGACTTAGTTGGTTTTACAGGTATGGAACATTATTTTTATGGTCCGAATTTAACAAAGTATTTGGCAGAACTGAGAAAAAATGCTTTTGAGCCATATCAGGGATTTTCTGTCGGAGAAACTCCAGGTATTGGTACTCAACTTGGCAAATTATTAACTGGTGATTATCGCAAGATTATGGATTTAACCTTCAGTTTTGATCATTTAGAAACACCAGGTAAAGTTCGATTTGATGATTATCGCTATGATTTAAATTTTTATAAATTTTATTTAATTGAAAATCAAAAGTCTTTCAGCAATCGCTACTGGATGTCTTTATTTGTTGATAATCACGATAATCCACGTTTCATTTCCAAAATTGATCCAAGTAATCGCTACCGTGATGAACTGGCTAAAAACATCAATATGATACTTTTAACATTGAAAGGGACACCATTTTTCTATCAGGGACAGGAAATTGGAATGACCAATAACGAATTTAAGTCAATGGATGACATTCGTGATGTAGAAAGTATTAATAAATATAAAGAAATGATAGCTGCTGGTAAAACTGAAAAAGAAGCCTTTGCGACTATTCTGGCCGGCAGCAGAGATCACTGTCGTACGCCAATGCAATGGAATGACAAAACTTATGGAGGTTTCTCAGAAAATCAGCCATGGATCAAAGGATATCAGGATTTAAAAACCACAAATATTGAATATCAACAAAAACAAAATAATTCCATTTATAACTTTACAAAGCAATTGATTCACTATAGAAAGGAAAATCCTGTTTTAATATATGGAGATATTGAATTTATAAAAGAGAATACAAAAGATTATTTCATCTACAAAAGAAAAGATGAAAACAATGAGTTTTTAATTGAAATTAACCTTTCAGATGACAGACAAAAAAGAATAATTGATTCTACCGGCTATAAACTTATTTTTTCAAATGTTAAAAATCAGGAAAAAATGATGTCTGCATATGAAGCCAATCTATATAGAAAAATTTAATTTTTAAAAGCCTTGTAACAGGCTTTTATTTTAGATATATCAGTCACGATATTTAAATGTCTTAGGAGCAAAATGATAAACAAGAATTGTTGAAATAATAATATAAAATATCAGAATAATAATAAAAATAACTCCTAAATATTTGTAGGCGAGCCAAGGTTTATCCATATAGGCAAAAGTATAAATTCCGATATTAAACAAAGTTAAAATAAAACGAGGTTTATCCAGATCATAGTTGTATGGTTGAAAAATATAATAAATAAACAAATAATGAATATTGAAAAACAAAGTAAAAAATATCACTGAAATAATAAAATTGAATGTAGGTCCTACAGGCATCTTTAAACCAAAAATCCAGATTAGTGAAAAGAATGATCCAATCAATATAGGAACAAGAGAGAACACAAAAGCATCTTTCAAACGGATCAGAAACTGTTTATAGACTTCATTTTTTCTACGATAAAAGGCATAGTGTAGCAAATGATAATCGCCATTTCGATAGTAGGCTTTGATAAGTTTTTGACCGGTATCAAAAAGATAAAGCAAAAAAATATAGGCATTTGTGAGTGTAACGATGGTTAACTGATAATCAGCTTCAGGGACAATATCTAAATATAGAATAGATGTAAAAACAAGATAAACAGCCAATTGAATCAGAATGGAATTACGTAAAGGTTTGAACCAGATTCTCTTATGTCGGGATAAAAACAGATATTGATATAAGTTATATGATTTATATTTTTGAATAATTGATAAACTTTTTTCAGGATTAACATTTTTATCCATCTCAGTTTCTTTGGTAAATAAATCATCCAGGGACTTGATTGATTCATCAAAGTCTCTGATATTCTTCATAAATACATCAAAGAACAGATCAGCACGTTTCTGCTTGCGAATAACTATAAAGCTTGCTATCAGATAGATAACCATTGGTATCATCAGATAATAAAAATTAAGATGTAAAAAACCAAAAGCCAGACAAATTACTACCATGCCTATGTATAACGGATACTGTATTACTGCGGGTTTTTTAATTTTGAAAATAAGTAAAGTAAAGCTTTCTGCAAAATACATAAAGAAGAAGATAGAGAAAACCATCAATGGTATGTAGCTGAAATCGTTGATAATCAGACTGAATCCAATAGGGAAAATAAGAGCATAGCTTAAGCGATTTATAAATCTTCTTTTCAATTTAAAGTAAAAGATATCTTTAAAAGGTATTTTAAAGGACTGAAAAAGAATTTGCATATCGGCATCATAGTTAAGTATCTTTGTTGAAAATCCTCCAACCATCAAAAACATAAACCAGATTACAAAATCATTCGCATTAAAAGAAGCGAAAGAAACTACCAGTAAATATATTAAATGTTTTATGACATCAGAAAGAACATCAAAAGCAGGCATATACTTTTGTAGTGAATGCTTTAATTGGTAGTCTCTATAAGCCTTTTCCTTTACTCTAAAAATTTTAGAAATTATTTTACCGTTAATGACCCAATGAAGAAGACTGTTATACTTTAATCTAAATAATATTTCATTCATCCTGTAAAATCTCCAATACCGTCTGCTCAAAGTCATCAGCAGTTTCATCGACATCTAAAAGTTTGCCTTTGGTTAAAATTACTATTTCATCACTGATGTCTTTGGCAATTTGCAAAATATGAGTTGATAAAATCATGATAGTATCATCTTTAATTTTTAAAAGTTCCTTTTTCATATTCATTGATGAAACAAGGTCTAGTGATGTTAAAGGTTCATCCAACAGTAAGACTTTAGGTTTTGTAAGAATGATACATAACATCTGTAATTTATTTTTCATTCCGGTTGAGTATTCTTTTATTAAACGATGGCGATCATCTTCATTAAAATCAATACGATCAAAATAACTGTCAACCTCATCACGATTTAAACCTTTATCTTGATGTATATCAGCAAAAAAGGTTAAAAATTCAAATCCTGTCAAAAATAATGGCAGCATTGGCTCAGTATATACAAAACCGACATCCTGATGATTGATAATTTCATCATCAAGATAGATATTACCCTTATCAAATTCCATTTCTTCAGAAATACAGTTAAAAAGAGTGGTTTTACCAGAACCGTTTTTTCCTAAAATGGCATAAATTTTGCCCTTTTCAAATGTATAGTTCAGGTCAATCAGGACCTTTAGATCTCCAAATGATTTAGAGAGATTTTCAATTTTCAGTTGCATATTCAATCCTCCAGAACAATCTTATTAATAATATCACTCCTTTTAAAATTACACAATTTCAATTATTGAAAACTAAATAAATATTTTATAAAAATTATATATTACTAGTGAAAAAATGGTATAATGAAATAAGAATTTTAAGGAGAGATAAAATGAGTGAATTTTTTGGAAAGATTAAAAAAGCATTAACAGAAACAGAAGAAATTGAAACTGAAGAGATTGAGGAAATATTTGAAACACCTGTTTCTGAATATGAACAGGCTCAAAACGAAAAAGTTAAAAAAGTCAGCAATGCTAAAATGATGGTTAAAGAACCAAGAAGTTTTGATGATTCAGCAGATATTGCCAATTGCTTGTTAGCTAATAAAGCGGTTGTGGTAAACATTCATCGACTTCAGGAAGCAAGTGCTATCAGACTGCTGGATTTTTTAGCAGGAGTTATTTATGCGATCAAAGGTGAATATCAGAGAATTGACAGAAATGTATTCTTATTTACACCTAAGGATATGCCTGTTGATGGAAGAGTAGAGGGTGAATAGAGTAAATAATAATCTATTTCAGCATTTCAAAGGTTATGAGAGTTTAATAAAGAAACTAAACCAGTTACAAGAGAAATATGATCAAACAGATGGCAATATATCCCTTGGTTTTTGTAACAGCGGTGAGATAACAACAATTAAATCAATATTGGCAGATAAAATTCCGTATAATTTTTTTGGTGGATATGATGAGGCGATAAGAAAAATATGTATTATAGGTGAAGATATTGATTTTAAAGATTATATTTGTTGCTTAGCGGGAAGTTATAATAAAAAATTTAACAAACTGACTCATAGAGATATAAAGGGAGCCATTTATAATAGTGGAATAGATTTAAATAAATTTGGAGATATGTGGGTTGATGACGATAAAATATATTTTTACTGTTGTAAAGATGTTAAAAACTATTTGCAGAACAATTTAAATCGAATAGGACGATGTACTGTTAAATTTGAAGAGGTAGAATTTAAAAAACAAATCTTTAAATTTGAAGAGTATAAGTATATTGTTTCATCAGCTAGACTAGACTCAGTTGTATCAGCATTAATAAGAAAATCACGTGAAAAAGCTAAAGATTTCATTAATGCTGGTTTTGTAAATGTAAATTATCAAACTATTGAAGATTTTACATATCTGTGCAATAATAATGATATATTATCGCTTAGAACGCATGGAAGATATCGGATAATTGATATTGAGAAAAACAAAAAAAGTGGTAAAATAATTATTAAAGTTAAAAAGTTTATATGATAAGGAGAGTTTTCTATGAACGAATTGCGCCGCTTCAATTTAGTTGCCAACGGATACGACTGTTATCAGGTTAATAGTGAAATTGATAGATTGGAGTATCTGATTCAGGAATTGAATCAAAGAATACTAATATATCAAAATCAGATTGAAACAGTTAACAATCAGTTTGCGATGATTAAAAAGAGATATCAACTTTTAGTTAGTGAACTTTCAATGCGTGAAAAACAAGCGGATGATGTTGCCAGATTAGCTTTAAGAGAGGCTAACAGTATGATTGATGAAGCCCGCTATAATGCTGATAGTATTATTGAAGAAGCAATCTTAGAAGTACAGCAATATGTTGATACGGTTAAAGAATATAACCAGGCATCATTAGAAGCTAAAAAACAATTAACTGAAGCAGTACAACAGTTAATGGAAAAGCTGAAAATATATGATGAAATCCAGTTGCCTGATCCATTTGCGCAACCGGAGGAGTTAGAATAAGGCTGGGAAAAAGACGCGCTTTATTTAAACAGGTAATATAGAGAATTGACGGTTGGTGTAAGTCAATCAATGTTAAGTAAAGACATCACTTTGGAGCCGAACTATTGATAAGTAAATAGTTACGTAAATCTGCGTTAAAGATATTGAGAGCACAAAGTTATTTGTGAACTAAGGTGGTACCGCGTATTCACGTCCTTAGATTTAAGGACGTTTTTTTAAGGAAAAGAGGGAGTTAATTATGGACTATAAAGACACACTGTTAATGCCAAATACGAAATTTGAAATGAGAGGAAATCTGCCCAAAAAGGAACCTGATATTTTAGAGAAATGGGAACAGATTAAATTATATGATCTAATGATGGAAAAAAATAAAGGTAAACCTCGTTTTATGTTACATGATGGTCCTCCGTATGCTAATGGAAATTTACACATAGGAACAGCGATGAACCGTGTATTAAAGGACTTTGTGGTTAAATCTAAACATATGATGGGGTATGATACACCATTTTATCCAGGTTGGGATACCCATGGCCTGCCTATTGAAAATATGATGCCTTCTTTAGGTTATGACAGAAAGAAAATGTCAGTTAGTGATTTTAGAGAAAAATGTGAACAGTATGCCAAAGAGCAGATTAAAATTCAAATGGCTACAGAGAAAAGATTGGGTACAGTAGCTCAATACGATTATCCATATATCACAATGGATAAGTCTTTTGAAGCAGATCAGATCAGAACCTTTGGAAAAATGGCCTGTAAGGGTTTAATTTATCAGGGATTAAAGCCAATTTACTGGTCGCCTGAAAGGGAATCAGCTGTTGCCGATAGTGAAATCTACTATGAAGATAAAAGGGACATGACAATCTTTGTTACCTTTGATGTTACTGATGGTAATGGTGTTTTAGATGGAGATGAAAAGATTGTTATCTGGACGACTACTCCTTGGACTATTCCAGGTAATATGGCAATCTCCTTGCATCCGGATTTAACTTATGATGTGGTTAAAACTGAAAAAGGTAAATTAATTATGGCTTCTTCTTTAGTTGAAAAACTGATGGATAGGTTTGAAATTGAAAACTATGAAGTTTTAAAAACCTATAAAGGAAGTCAGTTGGAGTATGTCAAAACAGCTCATCCTTTATATCCTGAAAAGACCTCTTTAGTTGTTGTTGGAGACCATGTTACTGATGAAGATGGAACCGGTTGTGTCCATACAGCCCCAGGTCATGGTTTAGAAGACTTCTATGTTTCTCAAAAGTATGGTTTAGAAGTTTTTTGTCCAGTTGATGACAAAGGCTGTTTAACAATTGAAGCCGGAGAAAGACTTAACGGAAAATTTGTTTTTGACGCTAATAAAGATATTGTTATCTGGTTACATGAAGAGGGTCATATCTTAGCCAATGAATGGATAACACATAGTTATCCACATGATGACAGAATGAAGAAGCCGGTAATATTTAGAGCAACAGTTCAATGGTTTGCCTCAATTGAAAAAATAAAAGATCAATTATTGGCTGCTGTAGATTCAGTAAAATGGGAAAACGATTTTGGCCATGCCAGAATGTATAACATGATTAAAGATAGAAAAGACTGGTGTATTTCCAGACAAAGAGTATGGGGTGTTCCAATTCCTATCTTTTATAGTGAAGATGAAAAACCTATAATTGATGAAAACTTATTTAATCATGTAGCGGACTTATTTGAAGAACATGGTTCAAATATCTGGTTTGATAAAGATGTTAAAGATTTGCTGCCAAAAGGGTATCATCATCCAAACTCGCCAAATGGACTTTTTACAAAGGAAGTCGATACGATGGATGTCTGGTTTGACTCAGGTTCTTCACACAATACCTTTAAACGTCGAGGCTTTGATTATCCATGTGAACTGTATCTGGAAGGATCAGACCAATATCGCGGCTGGTTTAATTCATCACTAATTGTTGGAGTAGCTACCAATGGTCTGGCTCCTTATAAAGGTGTCTTGTCACATGGTTATGTAGTTGATGGAAAAGGATACAAGATGAGTAAATCAATAGGAAATACTATTGACCCGATTGCAGTAATCAATAAATATGGTGCTGATATTTTAAGATATTGGGTTGCTTCAGTAGATTTTAAAGCTGACTTAAAATGTTCAGATGAATTGTTTAAGATCGCCAGCGAACAATATAGAAAAGTGAGAAATACTTTCCGTTTCTTATTAGGTAATATCAATAGTGAAGATTTTAATTATAAAAAAGATGCTGTTGCTTATGAAAATTTAACATCATTAGACAAATATATTTTGATTATGCTCAATGAGGTAATTGATACCACAGTAAAAGCTTATGATAAGTATGATTATATCTTAGCCAGCAATACATTATTTACCTATATGACCAATACAATCAGTGCTTTCTATATGGATTATGCTAAAGATATTTTATATATCGAAAAGAAAGACAACTTAAGAAGAAGACAGATTCAAACGGTATTTTATCTGGTTACTGATGCACTCAATAGATTATGGGCTCCAATACTGTCTTATACGATGGAAGAAGTTTATACAATTTTCAGTAATAGAAAACAAAGTGTCTTTTTGGAAGGCTTTCCGACAAGTGTAAATCATAAAGATGATGAAAAAATCAAAGCTCAATGGGAAAAATATATGGAAGTCAGAAGTGATATTCTTAAAGCTTTGGAGGAAGCAAAAGTCAGCGGATTAATTAGAAAAGCTTTGGAAACAAAAATATATTATTGTCCAAAAGATGAATATAGAGACGCTTTAAATGGGTTGACCAATCATGATTTGGCCCAATTAGTCATTGCTTCTCAATTTGAAGTAACTGAAGAAAAATATCAAGAATATCCAACAGGGTACATCAAAGTGGAAAAATTAGCTACTGGTCATGTCTGTCCGAGATGTTGGAATGTGGTTTTTGATACAGATGAAGATGGTTTATGTTTAAGATGTCAAAAAGTATTACAGTAAGTTTTAACAGTCGGGTAGTTTTACTACCTGGCTTTTTTTGTTAGAATGTAGTTATGGAAATTATCAGATCGTTAGAAAACAGCAAAATTAAAAATTGGAGCAAGCTGAAACAAAAAAAGTATCGTGACAAATATAAACTTTTTATTGTTCAGGAAAGACATTTAATTGAAGAAGCTATAAAGGCAGGCTGCATTGACACTCTGATTGTCAAAGAAAAAGTAGAAAATATTTTTGAAATGGATTGTGTTTATGTCAGTGATGCAGTAATGAGAAAATTGTCTGTAAATGTTTCTTTAAATGATTATATTGCTGTTTGCAGAATGCTGGATTACAAAGTTAATGATTATAAAAAAGCTATAATACTTGAGAAAGTTCAAGATCCAGGCAATGTAGGAACAATAATTAGAACGGCCTACAGTTTTGGCTATGATGTTGTGTTTTTAACTGTGGATAGCTGTGATTTATACAATGAGAAGACAATTCAAGCCTCTCAGGGCGCTTTTTTCCATCTTCCAGTAATAAGAGACAGCTTTGATAATATCCTTTCTAACGTCAGAAAAAAAGGTTGCAGAGTAATAGCTACTGATTTAGATAATTCTAATTATCTAAGTAAAAGTAAAAAAACAGATAGATTAGCTATTATGCTTGGAAATGAAGGGCAGGGGTTATCTGAAAAAGCATTACTGGCAGCTGATGAAAGAGTAAAGATTGAAATGGAAAATTTTGAATCTTTAAATGTGGCGATAGCTGCAGCAATCGTTATGTATTATTATAAATGCTGAAATACATTGTAATACAGTCAATGATAAAGAAAATTGATAAAAACAAAATAAACAGCTATTAAATTTTCTATTTGCAAAAAAAGGATAAAACATATAAAATGGTTACAGCACGAAGAAAAGGAACATAGTACCGAATACTTTGTATAAAAGAGAAGAAAACAATTGGTGAAAGTTTTCTAATACAATGGGTATGAATTCACCTTGGAGTGGGGCTAATCACCTCCGTATAACTGCGTTAAAGTTTTTTAAGAAGTAACTAAGGTGGTACCACGTGAAATTTCAACGTCCTTATACAGGACGTTTTTTATTTGAAGGGAGATTTGCATGACACATAATTGGAAACAGTTAGAAAAAGAATTTATTGAAAAAATAGAATCAGCAAAAGATTTAAATTCGATTGAAAATATCAGAATTGAACTTTTGGGTAAAAAAGGGCAGATTAACAGTTTAATGGCTCAAATGAGAACTGTAGCAAAAGAAAAAAAGAAAGAATATGGTATGGCAGTCAACAGTTTAAAACAGCTGACTGAATCTTTAATTGCCGAAAAGACTGCCGGTTTGAAAGAGGCAGAGATCTTACAACAGATTCAAGAAGATAAAATTGATATAACTTTACCTGCCAACAGAGGGAAATATGGAACTTTACATCCGTTAACTGTAGTGCAGCAGGAAATTGAAGATATCTTTATCGGTATGGGTTATGCTGTTGTTGAAGGGCCGGAAGTAGAACTTGATTTATATAATTTTGAAAGAGCAAATATACCAGCTGATCATCCATCAAGAGATATGCAGGATACTTTCTATGTTGATGTAAATCGACTGCTGAGAACTCAAACTACAGCCATTCAGATGCGTGTTTTAGAGGAAGAACATGATATTTTACCTATTAAAGTTGTCTGTCCTGGCAAGGTTTATCGAAAAGATGATGATGATGCCACCCATTCACACCAATTTGTTCAGGTTGAAGGTTTAGTTGTTGGCGAAAATATAACTGTTGGGGATTTAAAAGGCTCGTTAGAATTACTGGCTAGAAGTATGTTTGGAAGTGCTCGTGAGATTAGATTGAGACAGTCTTATTTTCCGTTTACTGAACCATCAATTGAAATTGATGTAACCTGTCATATTTGCGGTGGTGTCGGTTGTCCGACCTGTAAAAATACTGGCTGGATTGAAATACTGGGTGCCGGGATGGTACATCCTAGAGTTTTAGATATGGCCGGTATTGATTCTAAAAAATATACTGGCTTTGCCTTTGGAGTTGGAATAGAAAGAGTCGCAATGCTTAAGTATGGAGTAGATGATATAAGACATTTCTATACTAATAATATTAAATTTTTAGATACCTTTAAACGATTTGAATAGGAGGACTTAAAAAATGTTAATTACATATAATTGGTTAAAACAATACATTGACTTAAGTGATATTTCTAAGCAGCAGCTTGCTGATATCCTGACTAAGGCAGGACATGAAGTTGAAAACTTTGAAGATCAGGCATATGGAACAAATTTAGTAATTGGTCAGGTTTTAAGTTGTATAAAACATCCTAATGCTGATAGTTTGCATATCTGTCAGGTTGATGTAGGAACAGATATTAGACAAATTGTCTGTGGTGCACCTAATATAGCAGCTGATCAGAAAGTCATAGTTGCTTTACCTGGATGCAAATTAGCGGGTGGTGAAATAAAAGAAACGGTAGTTAGAGGAGAATCTTCCAAAGGGATGATTTGTTCTTTAAGTGAGTTGAATGTTGATAAAAAATCATTGACGGATGAACAATTAGCTGGAATTGAAGTATTGGATGAAGATGCAATAGTTGGAAACACAAACGTTTTGGAATATTTAGGTTTGGATGATACTGTCTATGAAGTCTCATTAACTCCAAATAGAGCAGATTGCTTAAGCTTTTGGGCTCTAGCAAAAGATTTAGGTGCGATATTAAACAGAGAAGTAAAATTACCTGATTATCGTTATTCGGCTGATAAATCTAAAACAGATTTAATTATTGATTCCCAAACTGAAAAGGCTCCTTATTTTGTTGGGACAATCATTAATAATTTAACAATTAAAGAATCGCCTGCCTGGTTAAAGAAAGCATTAAATGGAGTTGGAGTTAAAGCCATCAATAATGTTGTTGATATTTCCAATTATGTCATGCTGGAAACTGGTCAGCCACTTCATTTCTATGATTTAGCGAAAATTCCAGCTAAAGAAATTACGGTAAAAAATGGTTTAAATGAAATATACACAGCCTTGGATGGTCAAAAATATCATGTGTTAGAAGATGATTTAATGATAACTACCGAAAACAGAGCAATTGGCTATGCCGGAATTATGGGTGGTGAAGATAGTAAAATTGATGAAAATACCAGGGGCATTATTATTGAGGCCGCACATTTTAATCTGGTCAATGTTAGAAACACTTCCAGAAGACTTGGTTTATTCACAGAAGCAGCGACCAGGTTTTCTAAAGGGATAGATCCTAAAGCAGCATTAACAGCTACCGAAAGAAGTATTCAGCTGCTTATTGAGTTGGCTGATGCTGAAAATATTGAAGAAACTGTAATATTTGGCGATATGGGTTATAAACCGACAGTAATTGAAGCNTCAGTTACTAAAATTAACAGTCTGTTGGGTACTCATTTTAAATATGATGAGATTTACCAGGTATTTAAGGCTTTAGATTTCAAACCGGAAAAGAAAGATAAAGATATAATTATTACCCATATCCCTTCATATCGCACAGATATTGAAATATGGCAAGATTTATCAGAAGAAGTAATTCGCATTGCCGGTTATGAAAATATCGTTTCAACATTACCGAAAATGCCTACCACTCAAGCCAGGTTTGCAAAAAACGGTAAAAACAGAAGAATGATTAATGCGATGTTAAATGGTTTTGGTTTTAATGAAGTAGTAACTTATTCACTGGTATCACAAGCTAATATTGATGAAGGTATTCTTTCTGTCGGAACACCGGTTAGAATAGCAAATGCCATGGGTGAAGATCGAAGATATTATCGTACATCACTATTACCTTCATTACTTGATTGTGTCAGCTATAATGTCGCAAGAAACAATCATGAGTATCTGTTATTTGAGACTGCTCAGGTTTACAGTGATGAAGGTAAAGAGAGAATGCATCTTTCAATGGCAATGTCAGAAAAAACAACTTATTCTAAATGGCAGAATGTTATCGGTAAAAACGATTTCTATTCGCTGAAAGGTATTGTCATAAATATCTTGGAAAAATTAGGTTATGATGAAAAAAGAGTATTCTTTAAGCCGGTATCCAACCCGAAAGAATTATTACATCCTAATAAATCAGCAGATGTTTATTTGGGTAAAAAACTGATTGGTTATATTGGACATATTCATCCGTTAGCTAAAAAGAAATATGAAATTGATGAAACAGTTCTTGCGGAAATTAATTTAGATGCTGTATTTTCAGAAAAGCCTTCAAGGATAAAATTTGAAAAAATTGCCAGATATCCGGCCGTTAATTATGACTTGGCACTGGTTGTTGAAGAAAAAATAACTGCTGAGCAGATTATTTCAACTATTAGAAAAGCTGGTGGAAGTCTATTAGAGGTAGTGGAAATCTTTGATGTTTATAGAGGAAAAGGTATCAGTGAAGGATATAAAAGTGTGGCAGTAAGTATCTCTTATCGCAGTAATGAAAAAACATTATCCGAAAATGATATAATGCCAAATCACAGGCAGGTTTTAGATCAGCTCTCTAACAGGCTTAATGCTGTATTAAGAGATTAATAGTAAATAATATATTGATGGCTATAAATAGTTATTATATTAAAGTAGTGTTATAATATTAAACGGTTATAAAAAAGTAAGGAGATGAAAGATTATGGGACGCGCTTTTCAGGTTAGAGCTGCCAGCATGGCTGCTACAGCTGCAAAGAAGACAAAAATTTATTCAAGATTTGGCAAAGAAATTTATATGGCTGCTAAAGGTGGTGTTCCCGATCCAGAGATGAACCTTAACTTAAAAAGGGTAATCGATAGAGCAAAAGCTGCTCAGGTTCCGGCTGATATTATTAAAAGAAATATCGAAAGGGCTAAAGGAGGCAATACTGAAGCCTACATGGAAAATAGATATGAAGGTTTTGGCCCTGCAGGTTCAACGATTATTATTGATACCCTGACTGATAATTCAAACAGGACTTTGGCCGAAATAAGAGGATGTTTTAATAAAGCAAAGATGAATTTAGGCCAGGCTGGATGTGTATCATATATGTATGATCATGTAGGAATTTTATCATTTGAAGCAGACGTAGATGAAGTGTTAGATATTCTAATGCTAGCCGAAGTAAATGTGATTGATGTTGAAATTGAAGATGATGGATATATTACAGTATATGTAGATCCGGCAGACTTATTTAAGAGCAAGGATGCTATTGAACAACAAAAAACAGAAACAGAATTCTTAATTTTGGAACATAGAATGTTACCAAAAGAAATGGTCATTTTAACAGAAAAAGAAGATATCGATCATTTTAAAAGAGTATTGAATTTATTAGACGAAGTCGACGATGTTCAAAATATCTACCACAATGTTGAAAATATTGAAGAGCATTGATGAGTACAACATTAGGAAAAGAGATCAACTCTTTTTCTTTTTTTTATAATAGCTATCTTGCTTTGAAATCATGATAATAAAAAAATCAAATTTTTATCAATAAAATAGTAATTATTAATATAAATCTGATTAGAATAATTGAGATCATAAACTGAATAACTTAAAATATTGAAAAAATAAGGAAAATTTTCGCCATCAGTGAAGCAACTAAAGATACAACGGTAATTTGAGTATTGATTGAAGGACCAGCAGTATCTTTAAAAGGATCACCCACAGTATCACCGATGACGGCAGCTTTGTGTTCCTCAGATCCAATACCGCCTTCATTACCGGCTTCAATATATTTCTTGGCATTATCCCATAAACCTCCTGCATTAGACATAAACAAAGCTAACAGCAATCCTGTGACAATGTTTCCTAAAAGAAAGCCTCCAACAGCATGAACTCCTCCTATCAGTCCTACTAATACTGTAGCAACAATAGTCATCAATCCGGCTGGAATCAATTCTTTTAAAGCACCAGTAGTAGCTATGTCAATGCATTTGTTGTAATCAGGCTCTACCCCAGCTAATCCATCACGCAGACCTTCAATTTCATTAAACTGGCGATGAATTTCGTCAATCATGCGTTCCGCATTTTTTTCAACACCTAGAATCAGCATAGCTGAAAATACAGCAGGAATAGCTCCTCCCACCAAGATACCAAAGAACACTTTAGGATCCATGATATTAAAGCCAGTCAATATCTCTTCTGTATTTCCCATAAGAATCAATGCTTCGTTAACTTCACTTTTGAAAGCCCCCAACAAGGAAATAACTGTCAATCCAGCAGCGCCAATGGCAAACCCTTTTGTAATAGCTTTAACGGTATTGCCTGCACTGTCCAATTCATCAGCATTGCGAATGGTTTCTATACCTAAAGCTCCCATTTCAGCCAGACCACGTGCATTGTCAACAATAGGACCGTAAGCATCATTTGATATAATCATTCCGACAATTGATAGCATCCCAACTGCAGCCATTGAAATACCGTACATACCATAACCAGAACCTAATGGCTCGCAAAGAGTGTATGCGATAAGGGAAGATACAGCAATACCGGCCATAGAAGGTAACACAGATATAAAACTGTATGATATACCTGAGAGAATAGTAAATGCAGGGCCTGCCTTAGAAGCATGGGCTACTTTTTTTATTATTGGATAATCGCCATCGGTGAAGTAATTGGTTACCAGACCGATAATTACACCGACTAAAAGCCCGGCAGTAGAAGCACCCCAGATTCGCCATTGAAAACCAGGGAAAATGTATGTGGCCAGTGCTGTTAGAATCAGAAAAATTCCTGTGGTTACATATGTAGAAGAATTTAATGCTTTTGTGGGATTGTCGTCTTCACCTACCTTAGCGGTAGAAATGCCCACTATAGATGCCAGAAGGCCAAAAGCGGCATAGCAAAATACCATCATTACGTTGGCGCCTGTACCACCATCTAACATCGTAGCCATAACCAGAGCAGCAGACATTGAGGCAACATTAGAATCAAATAAGTCAGCTCCCATACCAGCTACATCGCCCACATTATCACCGACATTGTCTGCAATAACTGCTGGATTACGAGGATCATCTTCTGGAATATTCAACTCAACTTTTCCTACCAGATCAGCACTGATATCTGCAGTTTTTGTAAATATTCCGCCACCGGCCTTGGCAAACAGGGCTAAAGAACTGGCTCCAAATGAAAAACTGAGTAACACTGTGGCATCACCTATCAATATCATGACACCCATAACTCCAAGCAGACAGGATCCTACTACCAGAAGTCCCATAACAGCACCACCGCGGAAAGCAATTCTGAAAGCAGGTCTGATTCCCGAAGTAGCAGCTTCAGCAGTACGTGCATTGGCTAAAGAGGCGACATAAATACCGATTTTTCCAGCTATAGCTGAAAACAATGTGCCCAACAGATAAACGATTGCCATAATTATATTTTCACTGATGTTATCAGAAATCCATATCGGGTTAGGTAAAAAAATTAATATTAATATCGCAAATATTGATGAAAATGATGCGAGAATACGATATTCTTTTTTCATAAAAGCATCTGCACCACTGCGTATAAGAGTGGCAATATGTTTGATAGTTGGGTTTTTATTCGGCTGTGCTTTGACCCAACTGGTCAAATAAAGTGCATATAGGAATGCCGCCAGAATTGTTAAACCGCTCAAAACATAAATAGTAAAAATTGTTTGTTGAGATGTATAAACTGATGTCTTGATTCCAACAGTTTGGTTTACTATTGCCATTGTTATAAATTTCATATCTCTTACTTCCTTTTCATTATTTTAAAATTTGCTCTACAATAATTATTATATTAATTTATTTAACGAATTTCCAGTTTGTTAAGCTGAAAGAGTTTTTATTTTTGAGTATTGAATACTTTTGTTTGCCGATAAAAAAATTGCAATGAATAAAAAGATATTAAAAAGCCAGATTAAAGGAAACAGTTTATATGATGTTTAACTTGAAATATCATCCTTATTCTTATAAAATTAGTTTGAGGATGTGTGCATATGGAAAAGAATATTGTTTTAGATATCGATACTATTTTAAACAAGGAATTTAACATTGATTTTAAAGGGTATTCTCCTATTGAAGTTGATACTTTTTTAGATATGGTTGTTAAAGATTATGATGGCTTTCAACAATTAATCTTAGAACTAAAGAATCAGATAGCTTTTCTACAGAATGCCAATGACGGTTTAAAAGAAAGAGTAGTTGACCTGGAAATGAAACTTGCTCAATCAGAGGAGAACAACGCTAATCAATCACCTGTTGTCAGCAATTTATCTCAAGTTGATATATTAAGAAGAATTGCCAGATTAGAACAGGAAGTATTTAATCGTAAATAACTAACGAAGCAATCGCTGCCTTTCAGGTAGAGGAAAGTCCATGCTCACACTTTCTGCGATGAAAGTAGTGTTTATGCTGGCCTAAAAAATAAGGCCAGGCGAAGACGGCGGTCACTAATCCTAAGTTTTTAAAATATGGATGAGGACTCTAAGGTGCAACAGTGACGAAGTTTTATGGAAACATAAAAGTGGAACGATGTAAACCCCATAAGTGAGAAACCCAAATTTGGTAGGGGAGCCCAAAGTTTGACGAAATGAAGTCAAAAGGGAGGCGTTTGCCTAGATAAATGATTGCTGCCTGTATTCAGGAACAGAACATGGCTTACAGTTAGTTGAAATAAATAGCGTTAAGGCGCTATTTTATTTATCTTGAAATAAATTCAAGTATGTTATAAAATGTAAATATGATATAATTTAAAGCGAGGAGAACAACGTTTTATGAATTTACCAAATAGAATTTCAGTCTTTAGATTAGTATTGATTCCAATTATAGTTTTGGTATGGTATTTTCCATATGCTCAATTAGGAATTGAATTACCTGTATATTATTTTGGTACAGTGTCAATATCTTTAAAAAATATTATCGCTTTGGTTGTTTTTATAATAGGAGCTATTTCAGATTTTGTTGATGGAATAATAGCCAGAAGCACTAATCAGATTACCACCTTTGGAAAGTTTATTGATCCAATTGCGGATAAATGTCTGACAACAACTTTATTTATTATTTTTGCTTCCAGCAATATTATCAATGCGATTCCTGTCATGATCATGGTTTGGAGAGATACAATTGTAGATGGAATTCGATTGATTGCAGCTTCAAAAAACTTTATTATGGCGGCCGGACCACTTGGAAAAATAAAAACTGTATCACAGATGCTTTGTATTATTTTAATTCTATTAAACAACTTACCATTTGAATTAATTGGCTTACCTGTAGCGGATGTACTATTATGGTTTTCGACAATTATTTCTGTTTTAGGTGGTATTGATTATTTCAATCAGGCAAAAGGAATTATATTTGAAAGTAAGTAATTAGGATTATGGTAATAAATTGATGATTATTGTTTAGGAGGATTGTTTATGTCTGTCAAAAAAGAAAACGAAGCTTTAGCTCAAACTATTAAGGAAATTGAAAAAACCTATGGAAAAGGCTCAATCATGAGACTTGGTGATAGTGTAAAAGTTGAAGAAGATGCGATTAGCTCAGGTTCACTTTTGATTGACCAGGCTTTAGGAATTGGTGGTTATCCAAGAGGAAGAATTGTTGAAATATTTGGTCCTGAATCAAGTGGTAAAACTACTTTGGCTCTTCATGCAATTGCAGAAGTTCAAAAAACGGGTGGGAAAGCGGCATTTATCGATGCCGAAAATGCGATTGATCCAATGTATGCTAAAAATTTAGGAGTTCAAATAGATGATTTAATTTTGTCTCAGCCCGATTCAGGTGAACAGGCTTTGGAGATTGCTGAATTATTAATTAAATCCGGTGCTATTGATCTGCTTGTAGTTGACTCTGTAGCTGCTTTAGTACCACAGGCAGAGCTTGATGGTATTATGTCTGATACCAATATGGGATTACAGGCCAGACTGATGTCTAAAGCGATGAGAAAATTATCCGGTGTGATGAATAAAAGTAAATGTACAGTAATTTTTATTAACCAGTTAAGAGAAAAAATAGGTATTATTTATGGAAATCCAGAAGTAACTACTGGTGGAAGAGCTTTAAAATTCTATTCTTCTATCAGAGTTGATGTCAGAAAAGGTGAAGCAATTAAACAAGGTTCTGAAATTATTGGTAACAAGGTAAATGTTAAGATAGTGAAAAATAAAGTTGCCCCACCATTTAAAACAGCGCAGGTTGAAATCAGATATGGTGAAGGAATATCACGTGTTGCCGAAGTAATTGACCTAGGTGTTGAACATGGACTGATTGACAAGTCAGGTTCCTGGTTTTCATATCAGGGAGAGAAGATTGGCCAAGGTAGAGAAAATGTCAGATTATTTTTAAATGCCAATCCTGAAATCTATGAAGATATTAATAGGAAGCTGAATGAAATAATTCGTTCAAGTAAAGATTAAGCAATTTCTTTATTGGATATAAATTTATAGTGATAGAGAGAAGTTTTTTAAATTTTTCTCTTTTTTTATTGAATCATATTAAAAATAAAGTTTTAACCCTGATATTGAAAAGTTGATAAAAATAAACTACATTTGGAATGTTTGTCGGTACTGTAACTGAAGCACGTGTTATTTCTCAAAAAGAGACAATGTCTTATACATACTATCTGGAAATGTTAAACCAAAACCAAAAATTGATGGTAAAAAAGGATTTGTGTGTCTGATATGTGGATATATTCATCAGGCAGACATTCTTTTTGATGATATTATCTGTCCTTTATGTAAACATGGTGTAGCTGATTTTGAAAAAATAAAGTAGAAGTATAAAGAGATTCTATAATTATGAAATCTTGTTTATATATATTTAGAAAGGAAATAAAAAAATGAAATGTGTTTGTGATGTTTGTGGTTGGGAATATGATGAGACAATTGGTTATGAAGATGGTGGAATAACTTTCGGCACAAAGTTTGATGAACAACCAGAAGACTTTGTCTGTCCTCTTTGTGGTGTCGGCAAAGATATGTTTTCTTTTTCAGAGTAAGAAAAACAAAAAGTTTGTGACTAAAAAAGAAAACGAGCTTTTTGTTTAGTCGATTTCAGATAATAAAGCCAGAAATAATCTTTATTGAATTAAAAATTGAAAGTGAAAAATCATTCGAATTTAACAATTTCAAGATACAATTTTGCTGGAAAGTATGGAAATATGACAAAAATGTGGTAGAATGATAGTGTTAATTTAAAAAAATAGATGGAGGGTTTAATATATGAATACAACTACAGCCTTCATCTTGGGAATTAGTGCAGGTTTAATAGTAGGCATAATAGTTATGAATGTTATGTCTAAAATCGGTTTAAACAAAAATCAACAAAAAGCTGAATTAGTTATAAAAGAAGCGAATATCGAAGCTGATGCTGTTAAAAGACAAGCAGTATTAGATGGTAGAAGTGCGGCTTATGAATTAAAACTTAATGCTGAAAAAGAAATAAAGAAACAGCGTCAGGAAGTTACAGATTTAGAGAACAGATTAGTAAGAAGAGATGACAATCTTAATTTCCGTGAGGAAAAATTACACAATAAAGAAAAACAAGTTGATGATAAACTAAACGATTTAAATAGAAGAACTGCTGATTTAGACAAGATGCAAGCAGAATTACAAAATAAAATTGACATACAAACAGGCGTATTAGAAAAAGTTGCCAATCTGACAGCTGCTGAAGCCAAAGAGGAACTATTCGAAGTCGTCAAAAATCAAACTGCCAATGAAATGGCATTATATATTAAAGAACAGGAAGAAGAAGCTAAAGCCATTGCTGGTGATAAAGCTAAAAATATAATTGGCCAGGCGATTCAAAGATATTCACAAGAAGAAACAATTNATCGAACTGTTGCTGTTGTAGGTTTACCTTCAGAAGAGATGAAGGGAAGAATAATTGGAAGAGAAGGAAGAAACATCCGAGCTATCGAACAAGCTACAGGTGTTGATTTAATCATTGATGATACACCAGAAACAATTACTATTTCCTGTTTTGATCCAATCAGAAGAGAAGTTGCCCGCTTAACGATGGAGCATTTAATCAAAGATGGTCGAATCCAACCGGGCAGAATTGAAGAAGTGGTGCAAAAGAAAACAGCCGAAATTAATGATGTAATCCAAAAAGCTGGAGAAGAAGCTGTTTTCCAGTTAGGCTTGGGAAGAATTGATCGAGAAATGATCAGATTAATCGGACGCTTAAGATATCGTTATTCCTATGGTCAAAATGTATTACAACATTCTATTGAAGTTGCTCATTTAGCTGGAATGATGGCAGCTGAGTTAGGCTTGAAACAATCATTGGCTAAACGTGCAGGTTTATTACATGACATCGGCAAGGCAATTGATTTTGAACAGGAAGGAAGCCATGTTGAGTTAGGTGTCAAAGTCTGTAAAAAGTACGGTGAAAATGAAGTAGTTATTAATGCAATTGCATCTCATCACGGTGATGTAGAACCTGATACTGTTATTGCTAATCTGGTAGCAGCTGCTGATACTTTATCAGCTGCCAGACCAGGAGCAAGATATGAATCTCTGGAAAACTATGTCAACAGACTTGAAGAACTGGAAAAGATTGCCAATAGTTTTGAAGGAGTAGATAAATCATATGCTATTCAAGCTGGCAGAGAAATCAGAGTTATGGTGCAGCCAGAAAGAATTGATGATGCTAATTGCTACAGAATTGCCAGAGAAATTAAAAATAGAATTGAAAATGAATTAACTTATCCTGGTCAGGTTAAAGTTAATGTAATAAGAGAAACTAGAGTAAGCGAGACTGCAAAATAATGGTCAGGATTTTATTTGTCGGTGATATTGTTGGAAAACAGGGAAGGAAAGCGTTAAGCAAATATCTTCCCTTTTTGAAAGATAAATATAATTATGATTTATTGATTGTCAATGGTGAAAATTCTGCTCATGGTAAGGGAATAACTAAAAAGATATACGATTTTTTTATCAATCTTGGAGCTGACTGCATAACTATGGGTAATCATACATTCAGCAAAGATAATATTTACAGTTTTATTGATGAAGCTGAAAAATTAATCAGACCAGCTAATCTTGAACCTGAAAATTTTGGTAAATCGGCCCATATAATTAATTTCAATAATAGAAAAATTGGAATTTTCAACGTATGTGGAACAATATTTATGAGCAATGTTACTAAAACTCCCTTTGAGGCATTTGAACAATTGCTGAAAGATAATCCTTGCGATATCAAAATAGTTGATCTTCATGCTGAAGCTACCAGTGAGAAATATGCCTTTATGCAATATTTTAAACAGGAAGTTCAAATGATAGTTGGAACTCATACTCATATTCAAACAGCTGATGAAGCTATTTTTGATAACTGTGCTTTTATTTGTGATGTTGGAATGACTGGTCCTTATAATTCAGTTTTAGGAAGAGATACAGATGAAGTATTGTCTTCAATGATTGATAAAATTAAAACCAGGTACACCATATCAACTGAAGAGGCAATCTTATCAGCAGTAGTGGTTGATATTGATTTGACTGATTTAAAAGCAATCAATATTGAAAGAATACAAATCAGGCCATAGATATTGTAAAAAAACACAAATGTGATATAATACAAAAAGGAAAAGGAGACTTGATGAATATGCCAGTTACTGTTAACAAAGACTTATGTATAGGTTGTGGCGCGTGTTTAGACGGTTGCCCAGTTGGAGCATTAGAGTTAGACGAAAATGGATTAGCTGAGGTCAACGAAGATGCATGCATTGATTGTGGTGCATGTGTTGCTGACTGCCCAGTACAAGCTATTAGTCAAGAATAACCAAGCAAAACCTGCTTGGTTTTTTGTGGAATAAGATTATGAATGAATATAAATTACCAAGTGCCAAAGAGGCACGTTTTAGACGTAAAACATATAAAGCACCGATTATTTATGATTCGGTTTTGTTAACTGAATCGCAAAAACAGTTAGGTGTTAATTTAAAATACCATGTTTTAACTTATGGCTGTCAGGCAAATGTTAGAGATGGGGAAGTTATCAGTGGTATCTTAGAAAATATGAGTTATACTTTTGCTGAAAAATTATCAGATGCTGATATCATAATATTAAATACTTGTGCTATTAGAGAAAATGCTGAAAAAAGAGTTTTAGGTGTGATTGGCTCTTTAAAGGCTTATAAACGTTTGAAGCCTGATATGATTATCGGATTGTGTGGTTGTATTCCTCAACAGGAAGAAATGGTTAAAATGATTATTGAAAAGTATCCGATAGTGGAATTAATATTTGGCACACACAATATTACATCATTACCAAAATTACTGGAAAATGTTATAAACACCAAAAAGAGAAATGTTGAAGTTTTATCTGTTTTAGGATGTATATATGAAGATTTACCTTCTGTAAGACAATTTGAACATAAAGCTTTTGTCAATATTATGGATGGTTGTGATAAATTTTGTACTTACTGCATTGTTCCATATACCCGCGGTCAACAAAGGTCAAGAAAACTGGAAGATATCTTAAAAGAAGTAAATGAATTAAAAAGTAAGGGATATAAGGAAATTACTTTGCTGGGACAAAATGTAAACGCTTATGGCAAGGATTTAGATCAAGGCTATACATTTGGAGACTTACTGGAAAAAGTAAGTGATACAGGCATTAAAAGAGTCAGATTTACAACTTCTCATCCTTGGGAATTTGATGATAAAATGATTGATATTATTGCCGAAAGAGAAAATCTGATGCCCTTTATTCATTTGCCTTTACAATCTGGCAATGATGAAATCTTAAAGTTAATGGGCAGAAGATATACTTCAAAACAATACAAAGAACTCCATGACAAGATTAAGTCCAAAATTAAAAATGTATCTATTTCTACCGATATAATTGTCGGTTTTCCAAATGAAACAGAAGAACAGTTTTTAGATACAATGAAGATGGTTGAACATTGTCAATATGATAATGCTTATTCATTTGTATTTTCAGCTAGAGCAGAAACTCCAGCTGCAAGGATGAAAGATACAGTTTCAATTACAGAAAAAAAAGAGCGCCTGCAAAGATTAAATAAAAGATTGGGATATTATTCAAAGTTGAATAACCAGAAATGGGTGGGCCAAATTGTTGAAGTACTGGTCGATGGAGTTTCAAAAAAGAATCCAGCGTTTATGTCAGGTTATACTCCACAACAGAAGTTGGTCAATTTTAGTTATGATAATGCTGAAATAGGTGATATAATTTATGTGGAAATTACTCAAGGTATGAAAAACTCGCTGAATGGTGTTCAAGTCCATTTAGGAAAGGAGAATCATGAATAATATAAGAATTTTTGCCCTTGGCGGACTGGATGAATACGGGAAAAACATGTATTGTATCGAAATAGGCAAAAAACTGTTTGTTGTTAACTGTGGAATTAAAAGACCCGAGGACAATCAGTTTGGGGTAGAGTACATTGTTAATGATTTTAGTTATGTAATAGAAAATAAAGATAGATTAAGTGGTATTATTATTACTCATTTTCATGATGACATGATGGATGGTTTACCATACCTGCTCAAAGAATTAGAAGCTGATATTTATGCTCCTAATCTTTGTACCATATTTATTAAAGAAGAGCTTAAAAAGATGAGAAAATCTCATTTAAGAGTAAAAATATTACCAAGATATGGAAAAACAATGATTGATGGTATTGAGTTAACCAGTTTTGGTTTAACTCACTCTACTCCAGATGCCATTGGTATTTCATTAAAAACTGATCAGGGACATATTGTTATTGCTGAACAGTTTGTTGTTGATTTTGATANGCGGGATAATGCTTATGAATGTGATATCGCTGCTATTNCTGATATCGGAAAAGAAGGTGTTTTATGTTGTCTGATAGAATCTTCATATGCTGATAAGGAAGGATTTACTTCACCAAGACATAAAATTTCCAATATAATTCGTCCTATCATCGAAGATGCTTCTGGAAGAGTGTTTTTTACTCTTTATGAACAGAATTTCTTTAGAATGAGAGAAATTATTGCAGTGGCAGCAGAGTATAAAAAGAAAATATTCTTTTTTGATGAACAGATGAGAGCATTAATCAACTTGTTTGCTGCAAACGATTATTATAAGATGCCAGAGAAGATGATGATAACCGAAAAACAGTTTTCTAATGAGATTGATGATTGTATAATCGTGGTTTCTGGTGATGGAGCAAATGTTTTCAATGTGATGAACAAAATTGCCATCAATGAAGAAAGAACAATAGAACTTAGAACTACTGATACTGTAGTCATTGCTTCTCCAATGGTACCCGGAACTGAAAAAGAAGCTAATTTGATGGAAAATGAACTTTATAAAGATAATGTAAATATCTTTAAATTAGACCCAAAACAGGTTCTGGCACTGCATCCGGCAAGTGAAGATATAAAAATGATTTTATCTTTACTGAAACCCAAATATGTTTTGCCTGTAATGGGCGACTATCGTAATTTTGTTGCTGCTGCCAATTTAGCCTTATCAATAGGATTTACTCCTGACAAGATTATAATTTTAGATAATGGTCAAATTGCTACTTTTGCTGATGAAAGATTGATATCAACATCAAACTATGTTGAAAAAATAGGCGAAATAATGATTGGAACCCAAGATAATAGAGATATTACTTCTCAGGTATTAAGAGATCGAACAACTCTTTCTACAGATGGTGTTATTATTGTAGGAGTAGCGATCAATTATAATACTAAAGAAATAATTGGTGGACCAGATGTTCAATCAAGAGGTGTCATCTATGTCAAAGATAGCGAATACCTGATTAAGAACATAGGAAAAATAGTGGTTGATGTTATCAGTGAAAAAGTAGATAATGGAACATACGAAAATTTAGAAGCTAAAGTTGAATTAAGAAATAGAATAGAAAGATATGTATTAAGAGAAACTGGTAAACGTCCAATGATTATACCAGCGATAATTGAAATAAATGTTTAGGTGATTTGATGACAAAGAAAAGAAAAACAAAAAGAAATAAAAGTACAAGAAGATATACTAAAGAAGAACTGAAAGTTTTACGTATAACATACGGAGTAATACTTGTTTCTCTTGGTTTTATTGGTCTGTTATATCAGCAGACAGCTTTTTTAGGTGAATTCTTATTTAAGGTTTCACGCTACCTGTTTGGTAAATGCTGGTTTGTTTCTTTTGTGGTAATGATAGTTGCTGGATTGTGTACTGTTTTTAAATTTACTTTTGGTTATAAATATCTTGTTTCTGGAGTAGCTGTTTTTCTCTCTGTATTAATTTTTCTGTCAATTCCGAAAGATAAGTCAGTTGGATTTGATTTAATAAATAACTTTTTTGCTAATTCTAAAGCAATATTTACTGGAACAGTTACTAATGATGGTGGTTTAACTGGAACCTTTTTATATAGTTTGTTTTCATCAGTATTAGGATATATGGGTATCTATATTGTTGAAACAGCTTTAATTATTTTATCAGTAGTGATACATTTTGATTTTGCGGATAAGGATTTTGATCAAATTAAAGATGATGTAGCTACTTACAAAAAACAGAGAAGAGAAGAAAAAGCAAAAAGAAAAGAAGAACTGCTTAAAGAGAAAGAAAAAAAGAAACAACTTGAAAAAGAAAAGAAATTGTTCATCGATAACGATTCTAAAAATAAAGAACCGGATAGACAGCAGATTGTATCTGTAGCTAAAGAAATCGTCTCTAAACCTGATACACTTGATGGTAAAGGCAGACAGATAGAAGTTCTATCATTGGATTTATCAAGTCCAACTCAAAAGATTGTCTATAATGAGAAAAATTATAAACTTCCTGGAATTGATAAATTAGATACTTATTCAATCAGCAAGAAAAGTTCTATCAACAATGAAAATGCTAAAGTGAAATGGGAAGAATTATCTGAGGTGCTGGAAAGTTTCGGTTATGAAAGTAAACTGGAAGGAGTAAATATCGGTCCTTCAGTAACTCAATTTGAAGTGTCTCCTATTGGAAATTTTAATATTCGAAGATATGCTTCGATCGAAGAGAATATCAAGATGTCTTTAGCAGTGACAGATTTAAGAATAGTTGCTCCTATTCCAGGCAAATCAGCAGTTGGTTTTGAAATTCCGAATGTGGAAAGAACAGCAGTAAGATTATCAGAATTATTAAAAAATATTAAAGCTGAACACAAAAAGAATCCTCTTACAATTGCTTTAGGAAAAGATATTACCGGCAATAACGTTTATGCTTCAATAGATAAACTTCCTCACTTGCTGATAGCTGGAGCCACTGGTATGGGTAAGTCTGTGTGTATTAACAGTATTATTTTAACTATCTTAATGAATGCCAGACCAAGTGATGTAAAGTTAGTTTTGGTAGATCCCAAGAAGGTAGAATTTACAAAATACAAGGAAATTCCTCATCTGGCTTGTCCAATAATTACGGATAATGCTGATGCAAGCGAAGTCTTAAAGAAACTATGTATCCTGATGGATGAAAGATATGAGATGTTTTCGAAAATGCATGTTAATAGTATAAAGGACTATAATGCTAGTGAAAAAACTACTCATAAGATGTGTAATATTATTTGTATTATTGATGAGTTATCCGATTTAATGGCAACTCATCGTAAGGAGATTGAAATTCATATTCAAAGATTGTCAGCTAAAGCTAGAGCAGCAGGTATTTATTTGATTCTAGCTACTCAAAGACCATCAGCTGATGTAATTACCGGTGTTATTAAAGCCAACATTCCTTCTCGAATTGCCTTTAAAGTCGCTTCATCAATTGATTCAAGAGTAATTTTAGACTGTGTTGGTGCTGAATCATTATTAAATAATGGTGATATGTTATTTATGCAATCAGGTTCAACGTCTTTAGAAAGAATTCAGGGCGTTTATGCTTCAAATCAGGAGATTGCCAGAGTTGTATCCTATCTATCGGATAGTGGCTATATTCCACAATATGAAGATATTTTTATGATTGATGATGATGACAGTGAAGATTTACAATCTAATGTAATTTCATGTAACAACGATCCATTATATGGTAATATCAAATCGTGGGTTGTGACTCAAAAGACAGTTTCAGCTAGTGGACTTCAGAGGCGTTATTCGTTAGGTTTTCCTAGAGCAGCGAAATTTATAGATTGTTTAGAGCAGGAAGGTATTATTTCAGGCCCTAAAGGATCAAGACCAAGAGATGTTTTAGCTAGAATTGAATTAGAGTAGACAATATTTAAGGTTTTTGATAAATTGATTTAAGGAGTCTTATATGTATAAAAGAGTTTTATTAAAATTATCAGGAGAAGCATTAAGTAGTAAGGAAGCAACGTTCAGTTGCGATATGCTTAAAAGATTGGCTTTAGAATTGAAAAAAATTACAGAAATGGGTGTTCAGGTAGCAATTGTTGTTGGTGGGGGAAACATCATGCGCGGTAAATTTGCCTCTGATATTGGCTTACCTAGAGTAGAAGCGGATAAAATGGGTATGTTAGGAACGATGATTAATGCTTTGGCTGTTTGTGGTGCTTGCGAAAATAATGGTCTACATGCTCATATGCAAAGTGCAGTTGAATGTACCAGAGTATGTGAGATCATTGATTATCGTAAAGCTATCAAAGTATTAGAAAACGGTGGAATTGTTGTTTATGGTGGAGGTACAGGTAATCCTTACTTTTCTACTGATACAGCAAGCGCATTAAGAGCTGCTGAAATTAATTGTCAGGCAATATTAATGGCTAAAAATGGAGTTGATGGGGTTTATAGTGCAGATCCTAGAAAAGATCCTACAGCTACCAGATATGATGAGTTAACATATGATGAAATGATTGAAAAAGAATTGAATGTTATGGATCTGACTGCTGCAAGCATGTGTAAGGAAAATAATATTGAAACAATCATATTCAATATGAATGAGATAGAAAATATTTCTAAGGTTGTTTCAGGTCAAAAAATTGGTACAGTTGTAAGAAGATAAATTATTAGGAGGTTGTTGTTTATGCCACAGGTAGATCATGTAAAAGAAAAAATGAGTAGTTCTATTGATGTGTTTGAAGATAGCTTAACTCAGATTAGAACTTCAGGTGCTAATCCAGGCTTAGTGTCTCATGTTATGATTGATTATTATGGAATGGAAACTCCAATAAATCAGGTAGCTTCAATTTCAGTTATTGAAGGTAAACAATTATTGATTAAGCCTTATGAAATGCGTATCGTAAAGGATATTGAGAAAGCTATATTTGGCGCTAATTTAGGTTTGACTCCTCAAAATGAAGGAACTCAGATTAGAATTAATGTTCCAGCTTTAACTGAAGAAAAGAGAAGAGAATATACCAATCAGGTCCTTAGAATGGCTGAAGATGCAAAAGTTGCTATCAGAAACATTAGAAGAGAAGGAAATGATATGGTTAAAAAAGATAAAACTCTTCCTGAGGATTATTCAAAGAGCTTAATAGAAGATATTCAAAAAGCTACAGATGATGCAATTAAACAGATTGATGAAATTGCCGCTACTAAAAATAAGGAAATCATGACGGTTTAATTATGAATATTCCGCAACATGTAGCCATTATCATGGACGGAAATGGTCGCTGGGCTAAAAAACAGAATAAGCCCAGAGCTTATGGCCATCTGACAGGAACAGATAATGTTAGAAATATCGCCATAAAAGCTGATGAGTTGGGTATAAAGGTTTTAACTTTGTATGCTTTTTCTACTGAAAACTGGAAAAGACCAAAGGAAGAAATTGATTATCTGATGTCTTTACCAGAAGTTTTCATTGATAAATTTTTAAAAGAACTAATGGAAAGAAATATCAAAATCGAAACAATTGGTGATTTATCGGCTTTGCCTGTGAAAACAGTAAAAGTTCTCAATACGGCAATAAATAAAACTAAAAAAAATAAGGGAATGATTTTGGTTTTCGCATTAAATTATGGTGGAAGAAGTGATATTGTTAATGCCGTAAACAGCATTATTAAAAATGGAAATGTTAACAGTATTACTGAGCAGGATATTAACAATCATATTTCAACTAAAGATTATCCTGAAGTTGATTTAATGATTAGAACAAGTCTTGATTATCGTATTTCTAATTTCCTGTTATGGCAGTTATCTTATGCAGAATTTATTTTTGTAGATTGCTATTGGCCAGATTTTAATGGTGAAAGGTTTGCTGAAGCAATTGCAGAGTATACCAATAGACAAAGAAGATTTGGAGGCTTACTATGAAACAAAGGTGGATTACAGCAATAGGAATACTATTGATAATAGTTCCATCATTACTGGCTGGTGGTATCTATTTTAAAATCATAGCCGGCATTTTTACTTTAGGTGGATGTTATGAGATTTTAAGACTGTTTGCAGATAAATGGCCAAAATGGACAATATACTCTATTTATATTATTTTTATTTCCGGTTTTGTCATAGCTTTCAATATGAATTATTTTATTCAGCTTGTTTGTTTAGTTATATTATTTCTGTTTTTTATTTTAGTCTCATACAAGGAAGTCAGTTTTGAATATATTGGATTGATTTTTTTGATATTAAATATTGTTATTTTAACGATTGCTTCTATTAATATGATGTATTCAATTAATAAACTTCTGATATTCTATGCTGGTTTTGCAACATATATAACTGATACATTTGCTTTATTTATAGGAAAAGCATTTGGTAAACATAAATTAAATCCTAGAATTTCACCAAATAAAACAATTGAAGGAACATTAGGCGGATATGTATTTGGTGCAATTACTTCATTTTTGTTCGGATATTTTTTTATCCAAGAGGTTCCACTGATATTTTTAATTATTGGTTCACTGAGTATGCCGATTGTAGGACAAACAGGTGATCTGGCTTTCAGTGCAATAAAAAGACACTTTAATATTAAAGATTTTGGACATCTTTTTCCCGGACATGGTGGAATGCTGGACAGAGTTGATTCATTTACCTTCAACTGTCTGGTGATGTATTGCCTAATGAGTATTTTATTATGAGAAAACGTATTGTAGTATTAGGAGCTTCAGGCTCAGTTGGTTCGCAAACAGTTGATGTTTTAACTCAACATCAGGATATTTTTGAAGTAGTAGCTTTAGCTGTAGGAACCAGAGTATATTTTTTAGAAGAATATTTGGATAAATATCCATTAGAATATGGTTGTGTTCAATATTATGAAGATTATTTAAGAATCAGGGATAAATATCCTGATACTAAGTTTTTCTATGGTGATGAAGGCTTAATTTCTTTGACTTCTTTAGAAAATATTGATATGGTATGCAACTGTCTTCAGGGTTTTGTCGGCTTACTTCCTACTTTGAATGCTATAGAACATAAATGTGATATTGCAATTTCTAATAAAGAATCACTTGTAGCTGCCGGTAAAATTGTGATGGAAAAAGCTAAACTAAATAAGGTTAACTTAATTCCAGTTGATTCTGAACATTCAGCTATTTTCCAGACCATTAGAGGAAATTATAAAAAAGATATCAATAAGTTGATTATTACCGCATCTGGAGGCGCTTTTAGAGATTTAAATCGAAAACAGTTAGAAGATGTTACTAAAGAAGATGCTTTAAAACATCCTAGATGGAATATGGGAGCTAAAATAACTGTAGATTCAGCAACAATGATGAATAAGGGCTTTGAGGTTATTGAAGCGCATGTTTTATTTAACATTCCTTATCATCAGATCGATGTTATTTTACATCCAGAAAGTATTGTGCATTCCATGACTGAATTTACAGATAAGTCAGTAATCGCTCAATTGGGAGTTACCGATATGCGACTTCCGATTCAATATGCCTTAACATATCCAAGAAGAATCAATAACAACTCAGAAGCATTATCTTTAACTGAACTGGAAACCTTAACATTTAAAAATATGGACTATGAAAGATTCCCACTATTGGATTTGGCCTATATTGTGGGACACTTGGGAGGAAATATGCCGGCAATTTTAAATGGAGCTAATGAAACAGCAGTTGATTTGTTTTTAGAAGATAAAATCTCATTTTTAGATATTGAAAGAATTAATTTTGAAGTTGTAAGATCAGCTAAAGAAGTTGCATATATAGAAAACCCAACATTGGAACAAATTATTGAATCAAATGATTGGGCAGTTGAAAAAGTAAAGGAAATTTTAAGTAAATGACATTTGTTTTGTTTATTTTAATGATAGGTGTATTAATTGCTTTTCATGAACTTGGCCATATGTTGGCAGCCAAGGTTTTTAACATTTATGTTAGTGAATTTGCTGTTGGTTTTGGGCCGAAATTACTTGCTTATCAGGGGAAAGAAACCTTATATACCTTAAGAGCAATTCCTTTTGGTGGATTTACAGCTATGGTTGAAGAGGCTCAATCTGTTGCTGATTGTGAAATTGAAAGTGCTAATGATCTTAATGTTGAAGTTGAAAAACCTGATATTGAAATAGAAAGAACATTTTATGGAGCACCGGCAGTTAAAAGGATAATTGTTCTTTTAGCGGGACCGATTTTTAACTTTCTATTAGCCATGATAATATTTATTTCCATCTTTAATGCTGTTGGTGTAAAAAACATTTATCCAAAACCTGTTATTGAAAAAGTAGTTAAAAATTCACCGGCAGAGGAAGCTGGAGTAATGGTCGATGATGAAATAATAGCTCTTACATATTCTGATGGAACAAAAGTAGAAGTAGAAACAACTTATGATGTGGCAGTGAATAACTCATTACACAAAGGTGCCTATACTATAACTGTATTAAGGGGAACTGAAGTCTTAGATATAACTGTCAATCCTGTTTATGATGAAAAAAGTAAATCTTTTATAATTGGTGTTGTGTTTGCCGGAGAAACGACTTTTCAGAAGCTGACAACTTCAGAAGCAATTTTAGAAGGTATAAAACATACATTTGAAAGTGTTTCTCTAACTGTAAAATCCGTTATTGCAATGTTTACAGGCAATATTGGCTTGGAAAATGTCTCAGGAATTGTGGGAATGTATTCAATAACAGAAGAAGCATTATCATATAGTTTAATGTCTTATTTTTCACTGGCGGGATCAATTTCTATTTCTTTATGTGTGATGAATCTGATTCCAATTCCAATTTTTGATGGAGGTAGAATCTTAATGACTGTTCTGGAAGTAATTACCGGCAGAAGAGATGAAAAACTTGAGTCTATTGTATTAACAATTTCTATGATATTAGTTTTAGGTTTGTTTATTCTGATTACGATTTCAGATATTGGAAAGCTGTTCAATTAAAATGAAAAACAAAAAAGATTATCAAAAATTATTTTTATCAGAAAAGAACAGGATGTCAAAACTATCTTTTTTGTTTGGTTCTACGGGTTTTGTCTTTTTAATATTACTTTTAGAACTGATATTCATATTTGTTGTTTATCTAAAACTTCTTGACTATATTATTCCTATTATCAGTGCCGTAATAGTTTTAGATTTTATAGTTTTGCTGTATATGCTGAATGTTGACGAAGACTACGAATCATATAAGATAACCTGGGCTGTTATTATATTACTTGTGCCTATATTGGGAAGTTTGGCTTATTTATTTGTCAAATTTGATGTATTTAATAATCGTTATAAAAAACACTTTATAGATAGAAACAAGAAGTTTTCACAATTTATTAAAAACGATGAAAAATTAATTGAAAAAATTAAAAATGAAGATATTGAATTATATCATTTACATAATTTTTTAAAGAATAGTTGTAATAATGGTGTTTTTACTAATTGTGAAGTTAAATATTTTCCCTCTGGAGAAGAAATGTTTTCAACTTATTTAGAAGAACTTAAGAAAGCAGAGAAGTTTATATTTTTAGAATATTTCATTATTGATAGAGGAAAAATGTGGAATCAGATATTAGAAATATTACTTGAAAAAGTTGAGGCTGGTGTTGATGTCAGAGTGATTTATGATGGAACGTGTGATTTTACTAAATTGCCAGCTAATTATCATAAAAGATTAAATAATGCAGGCATCAAATGTGTTAAATTTGCTCCATTGTATCCTTTTATTTCAACTTATTTTAATTTCAGAGATCATAGAAAAATGACTGTGATCGATGGCAAAGTTGCTTTTACCGGTGGAGTTAATATTGCAGATGAATATATTAATCAAAAAGAAGTTTTTGGTTATTGGAAAGATACAGCAATCATGATTAAAGGACAAGCAGTTAAATCTTTTACTGCCATGTTTCTTCAGTTGTCTGTTCAAGAAATCACTGATCAGGAAATCGATTATATCAATTGTTCCGATGGCTTAACATTTGATTATGAGGGTTATATAATTCCTTATGGTGATATTCCAATGGATAACTATTTAGTAGGAAAAGGTGTTTATTTAGATATTTTAAATCAGGCGAAAGAATATGTTTATATTATGAATCCATACTTTATTTTAGATGGTGAGTTTCTAAATGCGATTAAGTTTGCTGCTCAAAAGGGCATAGATGTTAGAATATTACTTCCTGGAATACCTGATAAGGTTTATATTAATAAGATAGCTAAATCCTACTATAAAACTATGATTGATTATGGAGTAAAAATTTATGAATATACTGAAGGATTTGTCCATGGCAAGATGATGGTTTCTGATGATAAAAAAGCGATAGTTGGAACAATTAATTTAGATTATCGAAGTTTATATCATCATTTTGAAAATGCTGTTTATATTTATGGTATGGAAGTAGTACTTGATGTAAAAAATGATATGCTTGACTGTTTTTCTAAAAGCAAACTTATTACATATAAAGAAGTAGCGGAACAAAAATTATCAACAAAAATCGTTGCTTATTTGTTTAAAATATTTGAACCTTTATTATAAGAAGTCGAAATATTTGACTTCTTTTATAATGTAAAAAAATTATGTGAATAAATATTATAATTTGCAAAAAGAATCTTTATTTTATATTATTAAATTTAAGGATGTTAAATAATATTTGAATATTAATACCGAATCGTTTTAAATGCATATTTAATTAATTCTAAAGCAGCATAAAATCATTAGTAAAGGAAAGGTGAAAAAATGAATAGACATATTGCTATTTATCCTTCAGTCATGTGTTCTAAACCATGGGATTTGAAAGATTATGTTAATGTATTTGATAAAACAGGTGTCGATGGTATTCATTTTGATGTCATGGATGGTCATTTTGTTCCAAATATTACTTTAGGAACAATTGATTTTAATATGATCAGATCAATAACTGATATGCCGATGAATGTCCATTTCATGGTTGAAAGACCGGAAGTAATAATTCCATATTTCGAATTAAAAGAAAATGATATGTGTGCCTTTCATCCTGAAGCAACCAGACAGCCACATAGCTTACTTTTATCTTTAAAAAGTAGAAATATCAAAGCAGGATTAGCTATTTCTCCAGCAACAAGTATTGATTATATTGAAAACTGTCTGGATGTATTAGATTTCATTTTAGTTATGGCAGTCAATCCAGGTTTTGGTGGTCAGAAAATGGTTGCTAATCATTTATCTAAACTGGAAAAAATTAAGGCACTTGCTGATAAAGCAGCCCATAAAATAGAAATTATTGTTGATGGTAATACAACGCTTGAAAATGCGAAGTTGATGTTGAAAGCCGGTGCTGATAGTTTTGTTGTTGGAAATAGCTCGATTATGAAGGATGGACCTGAAAAATTTCAGGAAAATTATAAGCTTTATCTTGAAAGATTACAAAAATAAAAAATAGTATTGAAGCAATCTGAAAAATAGAATAATTTAATAAAATTGGGGAGGAAAAAAATGCAAGATAATATCGTATTTGTTAGAGTTGATGATCGTTTAATACATGGTCAAATTGTTAATTCATGGTTGAATGTTTATAGAAATATAAGACATATTATTTGTATTGATGATTTTTCAAGTAAAGATCCTTTTATGCAAAAGATGTTTCAATTACTGATTCCAGAAGATATTTCAGTTGAAATAAAATCGGTTAATGATTCTATAGATTCTTTAAAATCAGGACTGGATAAACCGACAATGATTATCGTTAAATCACCTATGACAATAAAAACATTGATTGATGCTGACATTGATATTGATAAATTTAATATTGGTGGTATGGGTATGAGTGGAAAGAGAAGAAGATTTCATCAAAACATTTCAGTTGATGATGAAGAAAAAGCAATAATGCTTGATCTGATAAATAAAGGTGTCAAGATAGAAATTCAGGTTATTCCCGATCAACAATGTTATGATTGTGAAGAAATATTAAAAAATGATTAATAGATAATCAGATTATAAAGATTTTAATTATTTTAATTATCTCTATAAAAAAGAGAAGTGTTCTTAAATTGATAAGATTTGTCACTTCTTTTTTTCAAGTATTAATAATATAAAATCCATCTCATTTTAAAAGTGTAATAATGATTTTAAGGTCTTTAGAAGCGTTTAATCCAGTATGGATACTCTTATTATATTAAAACATTTAAAGCCGTTATAATAACCTTATTTAAAGAATAGAAAGATTTAGGATCTGGTTTAAAAAAAATAAACATTGATAATAAAAAAATATATTTATAAAACGATAAGAGAAAATGTAAAAAAGAAGATATTTTTACATACCTTTCTTTTTTGTCTTTTTAGCAGATTTTTTTGTTTCAGTTTTTAATTCTGATCTCATTGCTACATATTCGGCATTCTTTTCTTCTTCTTCCTGTTCCAAAATACGATAGGCAACTTTTCCAACTAATGTTTTTGGAAGTTCATCTCTAAATTCAAACTCTCTAGGACAGGCATATTTTGCAATATGTTTAGCACAATATTCTTTAATTTCATTTTTGATAGAATCATCAGGAATGATGCCAGGTTTTAAAACACAGAAAGCTTTAACTCTTTGAATTTTATATGGATCTTTAACTCCTATAACGCAACTATATTGAACTTTTGGATGTCCATCGATAATATTTTCAATTTGAGAAGGATAAACATTATATCCAGAAGTAATAATCATTCTCTTAATTCTTTGCTTAAAATATATAAATCCTTCTTCATCGATAAAACCCAAGTCACCAGTATGTAAATAAAGTTTACCATCTTCATGAATTTTTAAAACTTTGGCTGTTTCTTCTTCATCATTGAGATATCCCAGCATGACTGTTGGTCCAGATAAACATATTTCTCCTTCCTGATTCGGTGGTAGATGATTTATTTCACCAATTGGACAAATTACAAAGGTGGTATCAGAAAACGGTAAGCCAATAGAACCTTCTTTGTATCTGTTTTTGGGAGTTAAACAAGAAGCAGTTACACATTCTGTTGTGCCATAACCTTCACAAATTTGTATGGTTGCTTTATGTTCTTTTAAGAATTTATCAACTTTTGCCTTTAATTCAATTGATAAACTATCTCCTCCAGAATACATCCCTTTTAAAAATGACAAATCAGCTTTATCCATTCCTGGAGTTCTAAGCATTGCTTCAAAAAGAGTAGGTACACCAGCAATAAAATTAGGCTTTTTGTCTAATAATGTCTTACCATATGTTTTTACAGTAAATGAAGGAATCAAACTGCAATAAGCCCCATTGGTCAGACAGGTATGTATTCCGATACCTAAACCAAATCCATGAAATAAAGGCATGGCAGCTAAAATTGAATCTCCTGGCGCTACCTTTACATCCATTGCTTTGACAGCCTGCATTGATAAAGCATTAAAATTTAAATCTGTCAGCATGATGCCTTTAGTGGATCCAGTAGTGCCGCCAGAATATAAAATTACTGAGCATTTATCAATCTTAAATACGTTTTTTGGTAGTGGAAGAGGATAATTTTCTCCCATTGATATAAATTTATTCCAATCTAGAGAATAGGAACGATTTGGTAGATGCGAATATTTGCTTTCCGCTTTTATTTTATAAAGAGGTTTCAAATAAAATGGTAATTCATCAGAAATATGAGCCATTAGGATGATTACCTGATGGCTGCAGTCTCTTCTTGCTTCTACAACTTTTTCATAAAACTGATCCAAGGTTAAAATAACTCTAGATTTTGAAAGATTAAGATAAAATGTAATTTCTGACTGGGCACTTAAAGGGTGAATCATATTAGCAACAGCTCCAATTCTGTTGATCGCATAAAATGTATCTACTGCCTGTGGACAGTTTGGCATGCAAATTGTTACAACATCATTTTCTCTGATTCCAATGGCCGTTAATCCTTTAGCAACAACTTCAATTCTATCTAAAAATTCTAAATATTTAGTCTTTTTTCCCTGAAATTCATAAGCTATACTGTTTTCATTTCTAATGGCAAAATTTTTCAACATCTGATACATTGTCTCAGGTCTGTAATTAATTTCATGTTGTTTTTCGAAGAAGTTTTCAAATCTTTCTTTAAACATAAGTTTTCCTCCGTCTGAAAAATATTATAGCATAATAAATATAATCATTTAATTAAAATATTATTCATAATGTATAATAAAATAAGGTGATAAAAATGAAAGAAAAGCATATTCCAATAGAAATTGATACTTCAAAAGAAGAAAGACCAAAAATTTTGTTTATAGGAAATGGCTGTTACTATAATCCGAATTTTGATTGGAGCGAAGTTATTTTTAATTATGTTGACAATCCAATTGTAAAAGGTTTATCAAAACATGTTCCCAATACCATAAAAGTACTACCTGCAGACATGAATAAAGAATCACATAAAAAAAGACTTAGCAGGGCTTTTAAAAATTACGAATATCTGAATAACAGTAAACTTATGAAATTAATCGATTCAGGTGGTTTTGATACAATTCTGACAACTAACTATACCTATGATATTGAGTGTGATATTGATAACAACTTTGACAAAATTGTCAATAAGACTAAAAAGTATGCCAGAACTTCCGCTAATAGATTGGATCAGAAATACTTGATTAAAACTCATAATGCTATTAAAAATTGTTTCCAGGATAAAAGAACTATAAATATCTGGCATGTTCATGGGGAGTTAAGAAACAGTAATTCTATAATCTTGTCTCATGATGCCTATGGAGGACTAGTTGGAAAAATAACACAATATATCAATGAGTCTCAAAATAATTATGTTGACAACAAGATTAAATTTAATTCCTGGATAGATTATTTTATATTTGCCGATGTTTATATTGTTGGCTTCAGCTATGATTACAGTGAATTTGATTTATGGTGGTTATTAAATAAAAGATTTAGAACCAAAAATAGAGGTAAAATGGTATTTTATCAGCTTCCAACTGATGAAATCAAAATTGAGAGAATGAATTTAATTGCTCAATTTGATGTAATAACAAAAAGTATGGGATATGGTGATGGTTCTAAAGATTACAGCAGTTTCTATCTTGACGTTTATAAAGACATATTAAATGAAATATCAATTTAAAAAATTTATATAGGTGTTAATTTTAAAAAATTATATAGGTTTATTTGTCAGTCAAAATTTAGTATAATGAATAAGTGAAATGAGGTTGTTATGTTTTTAAAGCAAATTATTTTACAAGGGTTTAAATCTTTTGGAAATAGAACGGTTATTGAATTTGATAGTGAATATACTGGTATCGTCGGTCCAAATGGCTGTGGGAAAAGTAATATTATTGATGCTATTAAATGGGTACTAGGTGAACAATCAGCGAAAAGCATGCGTGGCTCAAGTATGAGTGATGTCGTTTTTGCTGGTGCTGAAGGAAAAAGAGCAGTTTCAATGGCAGAAGTATCATTGGTTTTCAATAACAGCAAAAGACAGCTTAACAGTGATTTTGCCGAAATTGAAATTACCAGAAGATTATATAAAAATACTAATGAAAGTGAATACTTAATTAATAATACTACTTGTAGATTAAGAGATATTGTTGATCTGGTATTAGATACCGGTTTAGGAAAAGATTCATTAAGTATTATTTCTCAGGGAACTGTACAAGCTTTTGCTGAAGCCAAACCGATTGAAAGAAGAGCACTGTTTGAAGAAGCAGCAGGAGTTGCCAAATATAAGAAAAGAAAAATTGAATCATTAAAAAAATTATCTAAAACTCAGGATAATATCGACCGATTAAATGATATTCTGCAAGAGTTGGAAAAACAGGTTTCTCCTTTAAAACGTCAGGCAATAAAAGCGGAAGAATTTACTGTAAAAAAAGAACAATTAACAAAAATTGAGGTTGCGGTAATTGTTCATGAAATTGAAAATCAGATTAACGATTTAGAAACAATTGAACAGCAATTATTTGATTTAAACTATCAGGAAACAAGTACTAGAGCTACAATACAGATTTTAGAAAATGCTAGTAATGATTTAAAAGATGAAATCAATACTATTGATTTAGATGTTCATAAATTACAGACTGATTTATTAAACAGTTTAAATGAAATTCAATTATTGGAAAAACGTAAATTTGAGGTTGACGAAAAAAGAAGATATATTCGTGAGACCGGAACAACTAAAGCCAAAGTTGAAGAAACATTAAAAGCTTTAAATGATGCAACTGTTGAATTGAAAGATAGAATTCAAAGAACCACGACAATAGAAGCTGCAATAGAATTATTGGAAAAAGAAGTTGTTGATCTAGATAATCAGCTTTCTGAAACAAGAAATAAATTAAATCAAACCAATAATACCTTTAACTATTTGAACAATAGAAAAAGCGTTTTAGAAAGTTTAATAAAAACACCTTTTGAAAAGGAAACTGGTGTTAAGCTGATTATCAATAATAAAAATGTTTTAGAAGGAATTCATGATGTAATCAGCAATTTATTTGTTGCTGATGAAGGATATCAGCAGATGGTTTCAGTTGCTTTAGCTTCATCTCTGTATCATATTATTACCAAAGATGAAAAATCGGCTAGAAATGCGATTGATTTCCTAAAGAAAAACAAGGCTGGTTCTGCAACTTTTTTACCGCTGAATGTTTTAAAACCACGCTATGTTAATAGAGAACATTTATTTGTTGCTGAAAATACTGCAGGATTTGTTGGATTGGCAAGTGATTTTGTAAATTGTGATGAGATTTATGATGTTGTCATTTTATCATTACTGGGAAATGTTTTAGTAACAGAAGATTTAAAAACAGCCACATCACTAGCTAAAAGATTGAATTATCAATATAAAATCATCACCATTGATGGCGATGTTGTTTATCGTGGGGGAACAATGAGAGGTGGCTATAATAAAAAAGTAGAATCACCACTGACTTATCAGAATCAATTGGCTGAAATCATCACAAAAGAAGCTGAAAGCAAGTTGGAAATTGAAAAATATAATTCCGACTTAAATAAATTTAACAAATTGAAAGAAGAAGCACAACAGAAGATCATTTCTCAAAAGGTATCTCTGGCTTCTTTAAAAGGTGTCGTAGAAATTAAAAAAGAAAAATACGAAAAGTTGAAAGAAGAATATGACAGAATCAAACCTGATTCTGATATTGATGAGACTACATATCAGGATGAATTGGTTACATCTTTAAATAGTGCCTATGTTAAAAAGGACGAAATAACCAATACAATTCAAAATAAACGTGAAAGAAGACTTTCTGCTAATAGTGAGCTGCAAAGAAAGTATTCACAATTAAGGCAGGTTAGAAATGAATTACTCGATGTTTCTAGACATGCCAATGACTTAAATATTGAAAAAGCAAAATTGTTAGTTACCAGAGATAATCATTTTGAAAGATTAGCTAGAGATTATCAAATGACTTATGAATATGCTTCAGCTCAGAAATATGATGTGGATATTGAAAGTGCTAAAGAAGAAGTTTTGGTATTGAGAAGAGAAATTTCTGAACTTGGTAATATCAATCTGGATGCACCTAAAGATTATGAAGAAGTAAATAAAAGATATACTTTTATGAACAGTCAGTTAAATGATTTAACAGAAGCTAAAAATCAACTGTTAACAGCGATCAATGAGATGGATGAAGTTATGACCTTTCAATTTAAGGATATGTTTGATAGAATCAACGGTTCTTTAAATGAGGTGTTTACGGTTTTATTTGGTGGAGGTAGAGCAAGACTGATACTTGAAGATCCAGATGATATCTTAAATACTGGAATTGATATTGATGTACAGCCACCGGGAAAAAGTGTTCAGAATATCAGACTATTCTCTGGAGGAGAAAAGTCTCTGATTGCTATTTGTGTTCTTTTTGCGATCTTAAAGGCTAGACCGGTTCCACTTTGTATCTTTGATGAAGTAGAAGCGAGCTTGGATCAGGGTAATGTTGACAGATTTGCCAGATATATTCATAAATTTACTAATCAGACCCAGTTTATTGTTATTACTCATCGACCAGGAACAATGACAGAATGTGATGTCTTGTATGGCATAACAATGCAGAAACAAGGGGTTTCAAATGTTATTAAAGTTAAATTAAAAGAAGCATTATCATATGCAGAAGAGGAGAAAAATGACGTTATTCAGTAAAAAGAAAAAATCAAATATATCTAAATACCTGGATGGTTATAGAACTAAATCTTTAGCTGTGAAAATTACTGAATTATTAGGTGGCTACACTGATTATCATGATGATATTTATGAAGATTTACTGATTCTTTTAATTGAAGCAGATGTCGGGGTAGAAGCTTCTGAAAAAATGATTGATCAATTAAAAGTAAAAGTAAATGAATTGTTTATCAGAAAACCAATTGAAGTTATTGATCAATTAATTGAAATTATGATTGATAACTATAAAAATAAAAATATTCTGGAAATTGATCAGCATCAGAATAAGTTTATTATGATGGTTGGTGTCAATGGTTCTGGGAAAACGACTTCAATCAGTAAAATTAGTAAATATTATATGAATCAGGGTTTAAAAGTGGGATTGATTGCTGCTGATACTTTTAGAGCAGGAGCAGTTGAACAATTGGAAAAGTGGGCAGAAAGGCTTGGAATACATTGTATTACAGGAAAAGAAAATGCTGATCCGGCATCTGTATTAGTGGATGGCTGTAGATACTATTTAGAAAATCCGGTAGATATAATCATTGCTGATACAGCAGGTAGACTGCAGAATAAAACCAATTTAATGAAAGAACTGGAGAAGATGGTTAGAGTTACCAAAAGAACATTAAAAACCAAAGATTTAGATATCTGGCTAACCATTGATGCAACAACTGGTCAAAATGGCTTATCTCAAGCTGAAGTATTTATTGAAACCAGTAAAGTAAATGCAGTGGTGTTGACTAAAATGGATGGTACCAGTAAGGGTGGAATTGTCTTAAGTATTAATGATAAATATAATTTACCTGTTAAATTCATTACTTTTGGAGAAAGTATGGATGCTATTAAAGAATTTGAAATTGAAGATTATGTTAATACTTTAATCAAAGGTGAATTTTAATGGAGAAGTTTGAATATATTAATGAACTGATACCGTTTTATCAGAATTTACTGACGGAAAGACAAAATGAAATATTACAGTATTATTATTTTGATGATTTATCAATTACTGAAATTGCTGAATTATTAGCCATAAGCAGAAATGCTGTCCATGATACTTTAAAAAAGAGTATAAATTTGATTAAAAAGTATGAGAATAAACTAGGTTTATGCTATTCTTATAAAAAGAGAATGAAATTATTCGAACAATTGAAATCACTTGAAAATAATCAGGTTGATAATATAGTAAATGAATTAATAAACATGGAGGATCAATAATTATGAGTAAAATTTTTGCGGTTAATGCCGGTAGTTCATCATTAAAGTTTAAACTTTTCCAAATGCCCGAAGAAAAAGTGTTAACTGATGGTGTAGTTGAAAGAATTGGTATGGATGATGGTATTTTCACTATAAGAGTAAAAGGAGAAAAGGTGACTACTCATTTACCAGTTAAGGACCATCAACAGGCTGTTGATTTATTATTAGAAGCGTTAGTTCAACATAATATTGTTGAAGATCTGGAAGAAATTAATGCTTGCGGGCATAGAGTTCTACATGGTGGAGAAAAATATGCCGATAGTGCAATTGTTACTCCGGAAGTTTTACAGGATATTTTAGATATGAAAGATTTAGGCCCTTTACATATGCCTGCGAATTATACCGGAATTGAAGCCTTCTCTAAAGCTCTACCTAAAATTAAACACGTCGCTGTTTACGATACTTCATTCCATTTAACAATGGATAAAGCAACGTTTCTGTATGCATTACCATTAGAATATTATGAAAAGTATCATGTTAGAAGATATGGTTTCCACGGCACTTCTCATAAATATATCGCTCAGACATATGCCGAAATAACTGGTAATGAAAACCAAAATATTATTTCATTACACTTAGGAAATGGAGCATCCCTATGTGCAATAAAAAATGGTAAATGTATTAATACTTCAATGGGATTTACACCACTTGCTGGAATCATGATGGGTGGTAGAAGTGGTGACATCGATCCTTCAATTATTCCATATTTAAAGGAAAAAACAGGATTGACTGGTGAAGAAATAATAGAAGTTGCTAATAAAAAATCAGGTTTCTTGGGAATTTCTGGTGTCTCTAGTGATGCCAGAGACATCCAAAAAGCTGTTGAAGAAGGAAATCCAAGAGCTATACTGGCAAGAGAAATGTATGCTTTGAGAGTCATTGATTACATTGGATCCTACTTTGTTCAGTTAGGCAGTCTTGATGCTATGGTATTTACTGCCGGCTTAGGAGAAAATGATGTCAGGGTTAGAAAAGAAATCTGTGAATTGTTGGAAGAAAGCTTAGGCGTCAAACTTGATCAAGAGCTAAATGCCAAAACTCAGGGAAAACTGGCTAAAATATCAGCGCCGGATTCAAAAGTTGATGTTTGGGTAATCCCGACTGATGAAGAAGTAATGATTGCCAGAGATACAAGAAGACTACTTAATCTATAATTTATCTAAAAGCCCTAAATAATAGGGTTTTTATTTAAAGTTTATATTATTTGAATAATATCTTATAATTAATCTGAAAGAGTTTATATTGTAAGCATTTAAAATGGCTGTAATTAAGTGCTTTAAATTTGACAGCCTGGAAAGGAAAATCAATATGACCATATTGATAGTAGATAAAATATGAATTATTTTGATATTAAAGAAATTATTGAGGAATATGATTCGATTGTTTTATATCGCCATATCAGACCAGATTATGATGCTTTAGGATCTCAGTTAGGATTAAAATACCTGTTATTAGAGAATTATCCGACAAAGAAAATTTATACCTATGGTCTTGAAAATATGAACAATCCAGATTTTCTGGAAGATATGGATAATCCATCTGTGGATATTATTAAAAAAAGTCTTACTATAATATTGGATACTTCAACCCATGATAGAGCAGATGATACATCATATCTGAAAGGCTTAAAATCCTTAAAAATAGATCATCATCTGGAAAGTGAAAATAATACTGACTATTTTTTCGTAATTGAATCAGCATCAAGCACAGCAGAGATGATAGCTCTTTTAGCTATTGAAAACAATTGGAAGATAAATAAAAAAGCTGCAGAATACTTATATGCTGGAATGAACTCTGATACCCGAGGGTTTACTATTAACAGTGTCAGTTCTACTACTTTTGATATATTATCTATCCTTATTGATAAAGGCATTAATCTGGTAGAAATAAATCGTTATTTAGATGATGTGTCAAAAGAAAAGTTTGCTGCAAAGCATTATCTGGCTTCAAAAACAATTTTTAAAGGTGATGTTGCCTATATTGTTTTAACAAAGGAAATTAAAAAGAAATTAGGATTGTCCACCCATGAAGCGAAGGATTTTGTCTATATTTTAGATAGTATAAAAGGTGTTAACAAGTATGCTTTCTTCTTCTATGAAGATGATCGAGAAGCTTTTTCAGTTTCCCTTAGAAGTCATAAGGCATCTATAGTTGAAATAGCTAAAAAATTCGGTGGAGGAGGGCATAGACTGGCTTGTGGAATTCCTAAAATTTCTTATAAACAGATAGATGAAGTAATAAATTTATTGATCAAAGCAAAGGTTTAAGATGGCAATTTTATTATACAATCGCAGTTGTTATTCATTATTACAAAGTACTATCAGAGTAAATGATTTGATAGATTTTTCTATTGGTAATGGTTTAAAAGCGATTGGTATATGTGAAAAAGAAAATCTTTTTTCTGCTAAAGAGTTTTTCAATCAATGTAAAAAAGCCAATATTAAACCAATAATAGGCTGTGAAATAGCAATTGATATTGATGATAAAAAGTTTGATGTTTTGATTTATCCGAAAAACTCTAAAGGTTATATAGAATTAATTGATATTGTTTCTTACCAAAGAAAACTTAATTTTAATCAATTATTAGAAATTACCGATAATAATAATGTTGTAATAAAAAGTGACAGTTATTTTTCTTATTTATTAAATGAAAATGATTTAGCTCAATTGAATTATGTCATTGAACGTCTTTCTCAATATGAAAACATCTATATTTCTTCATTAGCAAATAATAAGGCCATCAATAATAAAATAAATGATATCGTTTTACCACTTTGTAGAAATTATAATGTTAAAACTATCGCCATAGATTTAGCCTTATATAGTAAAGAGCAGGACTATGAAGCATATAAATGCTTAAGGGCGATTGATAAGGCAACTAATATTAATGATACCAACTTATCGCTAGTTACTGATGCCAGCTTAAAATCTTCTGAAGCAATGTATCTGCTTTTTGATAAACAGTCATTGGATAATATTGATTATTTTATAAACTCTATTGATTTTGATTTAGATAGTTTAAAAACAAAATTACCCATTTTTGAAACATCTTATTCAATAGATAATAAAGAGTACCTTAAACAATTATGTCTTGTGGGACTTCAAAAGAGATTTAATAATAAAGTTTTACAGAAATATTTAAATCGTCTTCTCAATGAGCTGGATGTTATCTGTTCGATGAACTTTGAAGATTATTTTTTAATAGTTTATGACATTATTCTATACTGCAAAAGAAACGATATCTTAGTAGGACCAGGCAGAGGCAGTGCTGTCGGCAGCTTGGTTTGTTATTGTTTGGGTATTACACATATTGATCCGATTAAATATGATTTATTATTTGAAAGATTTTTGAATCACGAAAGAATATCAATGCCAGATATTGACATAGACTTTCCAGATAATAAAAGATTTAAAGTTATTGAATATGTCAAAAGCAAATATGGAAATTCAAATGTAGCTAACATTATCACTTTTGGCAGTTTAACAACTAGAGCTTTAATAAGAGATTTAGGAAAAGTTTTAGTCATTAATCAAAACAATCTGGATATTGTTTTACAAACTATTAGAAATGACAGACTTACCTTGACTCAACAATATGAAAAGAATATCAGATTTAAAACAGCAATTGATTCATCAGCAGAGTTACAAAAGCTTTACAATATTGGTTGTACCTTATATAATCTGCCAAAGAATATTTCAACTCATGCATCAGGAATATTGATCAGTGCTGATAAGCTTACGGATGTAATTCCTTTGGTAGTTTCAAATGAAAACTACATTGCTGGTTATACAATGGAATATTTAGAAAGTATGGGATTAATCAAATTTGATTTTTTAGGGTTGAAAAACTTATCAATAATTGAAGAAATACTGAGTTCTATAAATACAGAAATTGATATTTTTAAGATTTCATTAGATGATTATAGAGTATTTAGAATGCTGTCTGCCGGTGATAGTAGTGGTATTTTCCAGTTGGAATCAAAAGGAATGAGAAATACTTTAAGAAAAGTTCAGCCTGCAAATTTTGAGGAATTAGCTACTGTGATTGCCTTATACAGACCTGGACCAATGGATTATATCGATCAGTATATAATCAATAAAAATAATCCTGATGAGATTAAATACCTGCATCCCGATTTAAAACCTATTTTGTCTGATACTTTTGGCATAATGATCTATCAGGAACAAATAATGAGAATTGCAGTTGATTTTGCTGGCTTTACGATGACAAAAGCAGATATTTTGAGAAGTGCAGTTAGCAAAAAGAGTAGTGAAATGTTAATTAATCTGAAAAATGATTTTATTCAAGGTTGTATTGATAATAATTATACTCAGCAAATTGCACAATCAATTTATGAAGATATTAATCGCTTTGCAAACTATGGCTTTAATAAGTCCCATGCAGTGGGTTATGGATTTTTGGCTTATATAATGTCTTATCTAAAAGTTAGATATCCTTTAGAATTCTATTGTGCTTTATTAAACTCAAAATTAGGGTCTAATGAGAATGTAAAATATTTAATTGAATGTAAGATTAAAGATATCAAAGTTTCTGCACCAGATATCAATGAATCAAAAGAAACATTTTATATTAAAGACAATAGTATTATCTACCCATTTAATCAGATAAAAAATATTTCCAGTTTAACAAGTAAAGAAATAATCAAGGATCGAAATAACAATGGTAAATATCACAGTTTTATTGATTTTGTCAGTAGGATGTATCTGATTAACGTCAGCGATAAAAATATTGAAATTTTAATTAAAAGTGGCTGTTTAGATAGTTTTAAATTAACTCACACGACAATGTTATCTGAATTAAGTTCAGTAATCAGATATACAAAATTATGTACTTTTGAAGAAAACGGGAAGATAATTGTAGATTTATCATTAGTTTCACCACCACGAATTAAAATTAAAAGTGAAAATATTGCTCAATTATTAGAAGAAAAAGAAACTTATTTAGGTTTATTTTTAGGACCACATCCAGTTGAGAAATATCGTATGGATTATCAAAATACCATTCCTTCAATCGTTGCTAAAAATAGCAGTGGTGAGATGTCTTTAATAGTGGCAATTATGAGTTACCGTCCACAAACAACAAGATCAAATGAATTGATGTGTTTTGCGACATGTTATGATGAATTTGGTACAATTGATTTAGTTTTTATGCCTGATAAATATTTGTTATATAAAGAATTTATAAAAAAAGGTATAATAGTACTTGTTAAGGGAAAAAAGAATCCTGGAAGAGATTCTGTTCTAGTGAGAGAATTATTAGTATTGAAAGGATGATTAGATGGCTACATTATTAATAGTTGATGATGAAATAATGATCAGAGAAGTAATCAAAGAATATGGAAATTCATATGGATATGATGTTTTAGAAGCTTCAGATGGATTGGAAGCCATTGAAATTATAAAAGAAAATATTGTTGATTGTGTTATTTTAGATGTCATGATGCCACATTTAGATGGTTTTTCTACATGCAAACATATCAAGGAACATAGTAATATTCCTATCATTATGTTATCTGCCAGGGTAGCTGAAGACGATAAGCTATATGGTTTTGAATTAGGGATTGATGATTATGTATCTAAACCTTTTTCCCCGAAGGAACTGATGGCAAGAATAAAAGTAGTTATTGAAAGAAGTACAAATAAAGTACAGGATGTAATCAATGTAGAGGGTATTAGTATCGATAAAAAAGCCCATGTAGTTAAAATTGATGATGCAGTAGTTCATTTAACTAATAAAGAATTTGATTTACTGGTATATTTAATTGAAAATGCAAATACTGCAATTACAAGAGAAAAACTTTTAGAAAATATTTGGGGTTATGATTATTACAGTATGGATAGAACGGTAGATACTCATATAAAAATGTTAAGAAAAAATCTTGGTAAATATGGAAAAATGATTGTCACTGTAAGAGGAGTAGGTTACAAGTTTGAAAAAGAATAAGATTACAAGTTCTTTAGGTTTTAAATCATGGACATACTTTGTGCTGTTTGCCTTAAGTATTCTTTTGCTGCTGCAATTTTTCCAATTGATTTTATTAGAACCATTTTATTTAAGAACCCTTAAAAGAGAAATTAAAACATTTACTAATAATGTTTCCGATATATTCTTTAGTGATGCTGAAATAAAAGACAAAAACTATCAGCTATATTCATTAACGATGAACAATAATGCCTGTGTCATTGTTTTTGACAGCAATAACTCAACAACTGTCAGTGGTTTTGATGCCTTGGGTAATTCAGGTTGTGCTATTTATAACAATTCAGTAGTAAATGAACGTTTTATTGATATTTTGGAAAATACAGAAGAAGATGAAATATTTCTTCAAGGTGATTTTATTGAATTATCTGATCAGGAAGTTATGGTTTATGGAAAAAAAGTTTACATAGACGATCAAATATACTATGTAATTAGCAATGTAACTTTGCAGTCAATCAATATTATTACTAAAACAATTCAAAATCAATTTGTATTGATTTCTTTAATTGTTTTATCTCTTTCTTTATTAATTTCAGTTTTGTTTTCCAATATTGTTTCTCGACCGATTGTTAAAATTAAAGAAGAGGCCAATAAACTTACTCATGGTAATTATGATCTGAAATTTGAAAATACTGATATAAATGAAGTTCAGGAATTAGCTGATACTATCGATTTGGCGGCTAAAGAAATTTCAAAAGTAGAAGAGTATAGAAATGAATTGATGGCTAATGTCTCTCATGATTTAAAGACACCTTTAACCATGATTAAAGCATATGCTGAAATGATTAAAGATATTTCTGGAGATAAAAAAGAAAAAAGAGAAGAGCATTTAGATATTATTATCAATGAAACTGATAGTTTAAATAATTTAGTCAGTGATATGCTAAGTTTATCTAAACTGCAGGCTAAGGCTGTTCCTGCTGAATCTGTGCCATTTGATCTGACGGAACAACTTTACAACTGTTATTACAGATTTGAACCATTAGCGGCAGCTGAAGGTGTTACAATTGACTTTTATTGCGAACCAGAGCTCATAGCGATGGGTGATGCTAATAAAATTGAAGAAGTTTTAAATAATTTTGTTTCAAATGCCTTAAAACACTACGGTGAAGATAAAATTATAATCTTGAAAGGTTTCTATAAAAACAAAGAATATATTAGAGTAGAAGTAAGCGATAATGGTACCGGTATTGATGAAGATTCATTACCATACATTTGGGATCGATATTATAAAACAGATAAACATTATCAAAGGTCAAAAAGTGGCTCAGGTTTAGGTTTAGCTATATCTAGAGCAATATTAGAAACATACAACTGCAAATATGGAGTTATTTCTAAAATTAATGAGGGTTCTACTTTCTATTTTGAAATACCGACAATTGATTTGGATAAAGTAGAAACTTTACCAATGGAAAAGGGTAGTAATGATGATGAATAAATTTAATAAATTTTATGAGTTGAAATTCAAAAATAAATGTCCTGACTGTGGTGGAAATTTAGAAAAAAAGAAAGCCAAAAAGACAATCAGGTGTACTGAATGTAAAATTAATTATAAAGGCTATGAAGATTATAATTTTTTAATTGTGCTATATATTCTGGTAGCAATATTGTTATTTATATTCAATAAAGGTTATTTAAATATCTTGGGTTTAATAATTAGTTTTATTACGATGGAAGTAATGATTATTTTAATTAATTTTTATACTTTCATTAAATACGAAGAGTATAAAAAGAAAAGAAAAGGTCGTAAATAATGACTTTTCTTTTTATTACATTACTTCGCATAATGTATATTATGTTATTTTAAAAGAAGTCTTTCTTACTGTTATTTCGATTTATATTAACAATTGGAGGAAAAACTAACCCATTTTCAACAAATTCGTTAAACAGTTTTTCTCCTCCATGCTGTTTGGCAAACGATATTTCTTCATTATAAACAGGAATCAAAGAATAAAATGTAATATTTTTTTGTGCTATAAGAACTTCATCATCAACTCCTGAAATTAAAATAAATCCATTATAGCTGCTATTATCAGAAACTTTCTGATCTAGAGAAATTATTGAAGAAAATGCAACCCAGCCATAGTTGTTAACTATCTTATATGCTGATTGAAATAAAGATTTAATCGGCCAATAGAAATTGATATTAGGATTTAAAACTTTCCAGTATTCTGGCAAATATATTACCAACTCGCAAAATAAATTAGTTTCTAAATTTCCAGGTGGTTTTAATTGATAATTTGATAATCCATCTGTAATTAAAGTAAAATAGGGTTTATTTTTGGTAGGTTCTATTATTAATACTTCGATATCTAAATCATCTAAACTTTGTGAAGGAATTGACAAGTGAATATTTCCTACTTTTTCTCTAATATATTCCTTTATGCTGGAATATTTTTTCTTTCTAAATAGTTTTAGTATATTCATTACTTTACCTCTACTCTTCTTTATTTATTAAATTACTTATTTGATTTTTAATCGCAAATTCATTAACTTTTTTAAAGTTTTCATCAAAATCAATTAAATTTAAATCATTTTTAATCCACATTTGTGACCAACTGTTGTTTTCATCTAATAAATGTTTAATATTCTCATTTTCAATAATCTGATTATATTTTTGATCGCTTAAATCTACACAATTTTCCTCATCATATAATTTACATTGCAAGTCACATTCTAATTTATCACAATTATATGCAAATACTGCTTCTTTTGTCTTTCTAGCGTCAAATTCTATAATCAAATCTATCCAATATTTCTTGTCAGCAAGTGGCTCTAAAGCCTTTAAAATGGCTTTGTGACCCATTTCTTGCTTCTTTTTAACATCTTTATGAAAAGGAGTTAAATCACCAATAATAGTTTCTTCTAATTCGTGTATAGCTAGCATTTTTAAAACTTTTGACAGGTCTAAATCGTAATTAAACTCTGAATACATAGCTATTGCCAGCATTTGAGTTCCATAGATGTGTTCAGCTACTGATTCTATTCTATCTCTTTGTACATTCCAATCAATCCAGCCACTACGGATAAGATTTTTCAATCGATTGCAAAGGACATAAAATTGTAAAACATTTTTTTCTTTCATTTTCATATCAATTTATCTAAATAAGATTTTCCATGTCCAGTTGATCGGACATTAAAATTATCTGCAATTGTAGTTCCAACATTTGCGAATGTTTTTCCATCTTCCAATCTACCGGATTTTTTAAATGACTTGCTATAAGCAATCATCGGTACAGATTCTCTGGTATGGTCGGTGCCAATCCAGGTTGGATCATTGCCATGGTCTGCAGTTAAAATAATCAAATCATCTTCATTAACTTTTTCCATTAATTCTCCAAGATATTGATCAAATATTTCAATTTCTTTGGCATAACCTTCAACATTTCTTCTATGACCCCATAAAGCATCAAAATCGACCAGATTTGTAAAACAAACACCTGTAAAATCTTTCTCCGTCTGCTTTATTGTTACTTCCATTCCCTCAGCATTACTTTTCGATTTTAATGCTTCTGTAATACCACATCCAGAAAAGATATCATTAATTTTTCCAACAGAAATAACATCATAGTTTTCCTGTTTTAAAAAATCTAAAACTGTCTCATCATACGGCGCAATAGCATAATCGTGTCTATTGGCTGTACGTTTGAATGTTTCAGCTGTCTCACCAATAAACGGTCTGGCTATGATTCTCCCTACCCTCCACTGTGGTTTCATCGTAATTTCTCGAGCTATTTCACAACAGCGGTATAATTCTTCTAAACCGAAGAAATGTTCATGACAGGCAATTTGTAAAACAGAATCAGCTGAAGTATATACAATCATTTTTTTTGTACTGATATGTTCTTCTCCTAATTCTTTAATAATTTCAGTTCCACTTGCTGAATAATTGCCCAACCATCCATGACCTGTTTTTGTCTTTAACTCTTCCATCAGCTCTTTAGGAAAACCAGTATCGGTAAAGACAACAAAAGGTGTATCAACATGTAAACCCATCAACTCCCAATGACCGGTTAATGTGTCTTTGCCTACACTCGATTCGTGTAATACACTGTAATACCCTAAAGGATTGCCAACTTTTTGGACACCTTTTAATGGATGTAAGTTGCTGATACCTAATTTTTGTAAATTTGGAATATGTAAATGATAATTTTTCGCAATATTTCCAAACGTATCAGCTCCTTCATCGCCATATAGATGGGCATCAGCAGCCTGTCCTATCGCTAATGAATCCATAACAATCACAAAAATTCTTTTAAATCTATTCATCTTCTATCTCCTTGCTTGCTCTTTTCAACTTTGAATAAGCCTGTTTTAATTGTTTTTTCTGAATATGAGTATATATTTGAGTTGTTGAGATATCACTGTGTCCTAAAAGCTCCTGAACACTTCTTAAATCAACATCACTATCTAATAAATGGGTAGCAAATGAATGCCTGAATGTATGTGGTGAAATATCCTTTTTAATGTCCAATTCCTGCTGTTTTCGTTTTATAATCTTATAAATATATTGTCTGTTTACCTTATTTCCCAATTTATTGATAAAATAATAGTTGCTATCTTTTCCCTTTAACCAGTTGACACGAATATTATTATAATAATACTCTAATCTTTCAGCAGTATCATTATCGATCAGTACTATCCTTTCTCTATTTCCTTTTCCAATTATTCTTAATATTTTATGAACAGTATTTACCTGTTTAATATTTAAATCACAGATTTCCGATACTCTGGCTCCACTTACAAATATCAACTGAATCAATAACCTTTCAAACAGATCTTTTTCATCTGTTTCATCAAAACTGTTTAAAATACGTTTAACCTCATCTATCGATAGAAATGATGGTAAATTGGTTTTGCTTCTTTTTATTGAAAAATTGCAAATTTCATTACTGATATTATAATTTATCAAAAGATAGTTGTGTAAATTTTTAACTGCTGTCAGTAAGTGGGCTTGAGAACTTTTAGCCAAATGATTGTTTGAAGTAATAAAGTCCATTAGAATCAAACTATCTACCTCTTGGATATTACTGATATTTAATTCTTTGAGGTAGTTCTGATATTTTTTTAAATCATTGGCATAAGATTTGACTGTCGAAACAGGTTTTTGTTCAATTACCCGAATATGATAAAGGTAATTTTCAATTGCTTGTTCTACCTGCATAATTTCTGAGCCTTCTCTAATAGTTCTTTTGCTGCACTGATACTTGTTTTAGAAACAGTTGAACTTGACAGGATTGCTAATTGTTCAATACGTTTTTCATCATTAATTTGTTTTACTATTGAACTTGTACTATCTTCAGTTTCTAATTTACATATTAAATAATGGTATTTTCCACAGGCAGCTACACCAGGTAAATGGGTAACACTGAACACTTGAATCTCTTTAGCCAATTTTGCCATTTTGACTCCAATATTTAAAGCTGTATAGCCACTGACACCAGCATCGATTTCATCAAAAATAATTAATTTTGAACCTTGAAGTTTAGAAAAAATTACCTTTAAACCTAACATCAAACGTGATAACTCTCCACCTGAAGCAACTTTATTTAATGGTTGAAGTGGCATACCTCTGTTCATTGAAATCATAAATTTTGCTGAATCAATACCTTTAGAAGTGGGGTTTGTTTGTTCAAACAATACTTCAAATTGAGCATTTTCTAAAGATAAATCTTTTAATTCCTGTAAGATTTCTTTAGTCAGTTGTAATGCCTTATTTTTTCTGATATTGCTAATTTCAACAGCATATTCATAATATTTTTTATAGGCTTGTTTCTGTTCCTTCAATAATTCAGCAAGAACAGCTTCTTTGTTATTGTAAGCCTTGATTTGATTATCTAAATCTTCTTTTATTTCAAGTAATTGCTTTAAAGAAGCATTATATTTTCGCTTTGCTCTTTGTAAATCAAATAGACGACTATTTAAAAAATCTATTTCATCAGCAGAAGAAGTATCAAAATCAAGTTTATTTACAATTGTCTGATAATCATCTTCAATAGAATAATAAGTATTAATTATATTTTCAATATTTTCCTGCAGATCATCAAAATTGGACAAATTATGAGCTAATTTTGTGAATGTGTATAATTTATCTAAAATACCATCTTCAGTAAATAAATGTTTCATTTCATCAATGGTTTTTTGCTGTTTTTCTAATTCTGAAATAGCTTTTAATTTATTTTGAATTTTTACATCTTCTTCAATATCTGTAATATCTAAATTTTCCAGTTCTCTAAGCTGATATTCAATAAACTCTAATTGAGCTTCATTAAAAGTGGTCGAAGTTAACTTCTCATATTCTTTTTTTAAATTATTATATTTGTTATACAAATTATTTAAATTTTCCAGTTTTTCATCAAACTGGCAATATTGATCCAATAAAGTCAAATGATATTTGTCATTCAACAGGTATTGATTATCATGCTGGCAATGAATATCAACATAATCAGTTAAACACTCTTTAATAAACGATAAAGTAGTAGCTCTTTGATTTAATCTTGTTATACTTCTACCATCAGTGTTTATTTCTCTGGTTACAATAAATTGTTCATCATCATATCCAGCTTCTTTTAATTTAATTTTCAGATTATTATCGACTTCAAAACTACCTTCAATTATTGTTTTTTCACAATTCTTTCTAATCATTGATACATTTAACTGATTACCGATTAAACAACCGATACAATCAATAAAAATACTTTTACCAGCTCCTGTTTCACCAGTAAAAACACTGAAATCATCTTTGAAATCAATGTTTAATTCATCTATTAAGATAAAGTCTTTAATGTATAAGCTGTTTAACATGAAATCTCCTTTAATTGATTTTTTTGAAATATAACAAGTATTCGTTATTTCCATCACCGCCTTTAATTGGCGAAATAACTTTGTCAATTAAATGAAGGTCGAATTTACTGGCATAATCAATAGTTTCATTTAATCTGATTGCTATTATTTTATCATCTATTACAATACCTTGTCTATTTAGATGTTTGCTGCCTACTTCAAATTGAGGTTTAAATAAAATAACAGCTTCTTTACCAACATCTAAAATATCTGAAATAGCCTTAAACATTTTAGTACAACTGATAAATGAAACATCCATACAGATAAAATCAATTGTATCGCAAAAATCTTCTTTTGTAAGGTAACGACAGTTAATCTTTTCTTTGGCTACTACTCTGCTATCCTCAATTAAAGATTGATCTAATTGAGAATGACCGACATCATAAGCATAAATTTTTTTAGCTTTATTTTTTAAACAGCAGTCAGTAAATCCTCCTGTTGAGGCACCAATGTCTAAAACTGTCTTATTATTCAGATCGATATTAAAGTATTGAAGAGCTTTTTGTAGTTTTAATCCTCCTCTGCTGACAAACAGGTTTACATCCTCTTTGATTTTTATAACATCACCTTCCGAGACATTAAAACCAGCTTTAGTTATTATTTTGTCATTAACTTTGACATTTTGTTCTTTAATAGCTAAAGCAGCTTTGCTTCTGGTAGTGAAATATTTATTTTCAACAAGGTATAAATCCAATCTCATAAATTACCAGTTTCTATTTTCCATTGAGGCAATTAGTTTTTTTGTTTCTTTAAAATTAAATTCCAGATGATCAAATATTTCATAAATTTCATTATAAATAATCTCAAATGTTTTTTGTGCTTTTTGTAAACCCAGCAGAGTGACAAAAGTACTCTTTTTATTATATTCATCTGATTGGGTTTGTTTTCCTAACTGTTTGAAATCAGAAGTAATATCTAGGATATCATCTTGAATCTGAAAGGCTAGACCTAATTTTAAACCAATTTTATTAAACGTTTCAATATACTCTTCCTTTTCGCCGATAATCAGTCCGCAAATTAATGGTAAGGCAATCAATTTACCAGTTTTTAATATTTCCATTTCAGATAACTGGTCAATATCAACTTCCTGATTTTCATAATCCATATCAAACTGCTGACCTTTAATCATACCTTCCTTACCAGCATAATTAGAAATATATTTAATCAGTTTAACTTTAATTTCATCACTGTAATCAGCTTTGGCAATTGTTTCAAAAGCAAAAGTTAAAAGAGCATCTCCGGCTAATATGGCAATCTGTTCATTGTACATCTTATGATTTGTTAATTTTCCTCTGCGATAGTCATCATTGTCAAAAGCTGGTAAATCATCATGAATTAAAGAATAGGTATGAATCATCTCAATAGCACCAGCGCATGAAAAACCTTCACTATAATCAAGGCCCAAATCTTTTAAAACTGTCAGTAGTAAGTGCGGCCTTAATCGCTTGCTTCGAGCTAAAAGTGAATAATTCATAGCTTCTTCAACAATGTAGTTTTCAGCAATCAACGATTGAAGATAATTCTCAAAATGGTATCTCATTTTCATTTTCCTTCATTAAGGCAGAAAATTTTTCTTCAAAATTAGATAGTTTTTCACTACAAAATTGAGAAAGTTTTAATCCTTCTTCAAATAAGGCAAAACCTTCATCAAGTGTACAATCATTTTTTTGAATTATTTCAGTAATTTCATTTAATCTTTTAAATGCTTGTTCAAATGTTAATTCCTTATTCATATGCTACTCCTTTACTGGTTTTGATGTAATAATTCCATCAATAAATCTTGTTTCTATATTTTTAGAATAATCAATATCTTTAATTGATTTTAATATAATATTGTCTTGACTGCTGATAACATATCCTCTTTGTAAAGTTTTCAATGGCGAATATGAATCAAGCAAATCAATGCTTTTTGATAAATTAATTTTACATTTATGTAATTTATCATCAATTGATTTAATAAGCATAGCAGCTATATTTTCTAAATAATCACTATTATATTTTATTAATGATTTTAATGATAACTCTATTATCATTTTTCGATTAGAGATATTCTGTTTGAATAATTCACTTTTCTTTTTTAAATTTAATAAAGCAATATTTAGTAAATTATCAATTTCAACCTTATACTTAATTATGGAATTTCGATAATTTTCCAGTCTATTTTTGTGAAAGTCCAATAACTGATTATATTTATTTAAATCATTGCTTATTGTTTGAACAATAATATTCTCACATTTATTGATAATATTGAGTATTTCTCGATAATCTGGTGTTGCTTTTGCAGCTGCTGCAGTAGGTGTTGCAGCTCTGAAATCAGCAACTAAATCAGCAATTGTAAAATCTGTTTCATGACCAATACCAGTAATGACAGGTTTTTGACTTTCGAATATAGCTTTAGCAATACTTTCATCATTGAAACACCACAAATCATCAATTGAGCCACCACCTCTGGCCAAAATTATTATATCAGCAGAAGTATTATTGGCCTTCTTTATTGCTGAGACAATTGATTCAATTGCTTTCTGTCCTTGCACTAAAGCGTGTATTTCAGTAGTTTTGGCTAATGGCCATCGATTATATATAGTTGTTAAAATGTCTTGCAAAGCGGCTGTATTTGCTCCAGTAATAATGGCTATTTCATTTGGAAACTGAGGTATTGTTTTTTTATGTTTGACATCAAAATATCCTAAAGGTTCCAGTTTTCGCTTTATTTTCTCAAATTGAATATAAAAATTTCCTATGCCATCTTCTTTCATAGCTGTAACAATCAGCTGCAGTTGGCCTTGTTTTTCAAAAACGTTGATGCTGCCTGTAACTATTAATTTATCTCCATTTTTTGGAATAAATAAACAATGTTGATTGTATCCTTTAAACATCGCACAGTTAATAAGAGCATCTTTATCTTTTAAAGTAAAATACCAGTGCCCTGAGTAATGATTAGTAAAATTTCCAATCTCACCTTGGATACTGATATTCTTTAAAGCAATATTATTAGAAAGCTCATTTTTGATGTAACCAACCAATTGACTAATAGTCCAAATATTTTTTCTCATCATATTTTGTCTAACACTCCATTGATGAATCTTGGTGCCTCATCATCACAATACAGTTTAGCTATTTCAATAGCTTCATTAATAATAATTGGTTTATCAATTTCTTTTAAGTTCAGCTGATAGGTTGATAATAATAGAAGCGCTTGTTCAACAAATCCCAGTCTTTTAAATCGATAGTCAATTAACAATGGTTCAATCTGTTTAATCAGTGAATCAAGTTCACCAATTACACCAATAGTATTGTTAACAATAAATTCAATTGATTCCTTATCATTGATATCTATGTTGTCTTCTAAAATATCATCAATTTCTTTAGCAGTTAAAAGATATTGATAAATACAATTCATAATACGAATTCTTTGTTCTCTTCTGGTCATAAAAATTAAATATAGAAACCTTTGACATCAATATTAATTATTACATCATTAAAATCAGTCATATTATAAATACAATTAATAATATGATTTTGTACTTTTCTACAAATTTCATTGACATTATTTCCAGTTTTAACTTTTACGTTCATACTGATGTTAATTTTTCCATCTTCAACTTTACATGTTACATTTCTTTTGAATCTGGTAGCAGGTATTACTTTTATTCCTTTGATATCATCTAATGAATACTCAGCAATTGCTTCAAAAACAGTTGTTGATAATCCAATAATACCAATATTTTGTTCACGATTTTTTGCTACGATATAATCAGCCATAAAAATTCACCTCACATAGTATTTTACCACATTTGCATTGATAATAAAACTTTATATAAATATAATACTGACATCTTTTTTATTTGGATGGTCAATTAAATTTTCTTTTAATATGCTCTTTTCATGATTAATAGAAACATTAAATTCTCCTTGTAATGGAATTACATTTTCTGTTATAACTTCTTTATTTAAAATAGTTGCTTCAATTATATAATCATGATTTAACAATCGTTCAGCTAATTTAATATTTCCTTCTTTAATAAGATTACTGATTAAAGTTGAACTTATCTTTTCATGATTATATAAAACATGTTCCAATACTTCTACTTTGAAATTTTTGGTATTAGTTTTTATCAGATAATCCGAACTTCCTTCACCTCTATGACCGAATCTGAAATCTTCTCCACAAACAAGGGTGTCTAAATTGAAATTATTTAAAAATAATTCAATAAATTTATTTTTACTTATATAACTGACTTCCTTAGTAAAAGGTATTACAATTATTTCTTTAATTCCGTAATTATACAGGTATTCTTTCTTTTGCTTTAATGTTGTTAAATATTTTCTGTTTTTTCCGGTAAAAATAGTTTCCGGATCAGGATCAAAAGTAATGACAGTTGGAATAAATTTATCATCTGCTAATTCAACTACTCTACTGATCAACAGTTGATGTCCCAGGTGAACTCCATCGAAGTTTCCTATACAAGCTATTTTTTTCATTACCATAAACCTCTTTTACAATAGTATAAACCATCTTCATCATTTCTCTGATATGCGGCTATAACCTTCTTATTATGAGTAATCATAACAATTTCATCTTCACAGAAATCAAACTTCATTTTTTGACCTTGATAAATTCTGGTTAAATCTTTTAGTTCAATGTATCTATAATCTGATAATACTTCATAAGTTGAAATAAGCTGATATTTTCCATCATCAATCTGCTCTAAAGTATAGGCATTATCCAAATTAAATTTGTCAATTTTAGTTCTGGTTAACTTTGTCATAACAGCAATATTACCTGTCTTTTCGGCAATATCTTGGGTTAATACCCTGACATAAGTACCCGTTGAACATAACACTCTAAATAGAATACTATCATCTGTATATTTTAACAATTCTATTTCTTTTATTTCAATTTCACAACTTTTTCTTTCAATTTCAATATTTTTTCTAGCTAATTTATATAATGGCTGACCATCAACTTTTTTAGCCGAATACATTGGTGGTACCTGTAAAGTTTTTCCTAAAAAGCTATTTAATACATTAATTAATTCTTCCTTTGTTTGATGATTTATTTCTTTTTCTTCTAAAATTATCCCGGTTATATCTAATGTATCAGTTCTTTGACCAAGTTTCATCTCACAAATATATTCTTTAAAGTGTTCTGACAGGTAAGGTAGTATTTTAGTGGCTTTGCCAACAGTTAAAATCATTAAACCATCGGCTATTGGATCTAAAGTCCCGGTATGACCAATTTTCTTTTGGTTTAATGCCTTTCTTACTTTAACAACAACATCATGTGATGTTATCCCTATCGGTTTGTTTACTAAAATTATTCCATTCATAAAATTACCCTTTAAATAATAGCATATTTTCATTAAAAATGAGATATAATATTGATGGTGAAACTATGAGTAACATTAAAAAAGTTTTAGGATGTCTTAGAAAAGCTGACAATGATTATAATTTAATAAGTGATGGAGATAAAATATGTGTAGGTATTTCAGGAGGTAAAGATTCATCAGTGCTTTTGTACTGTCTTTTTTTGTATCAAAAATTTTCACAAAAAAGATATCAGCTTATTCCCATCTATTGTGATATGGGATTTGGCGAAAACAATATTGATGAACTGATAGAATATTTTAGAAAACTTAATATAGAAATAATAAAATATCCTACAGAAATTAAGGATATTTTACAGCTACATTTAACAAAAGATGGTAAATATGAGTGTTCATTATGTTCAAAACTTCGAAAAGGAGCGATAGTTGAAGCAGCAAAAAATTATGGCTGTAACAAGCTGGCCTTTGGACATCATTCCGATGATGCAGTGGAAACATTATTTATGAATATGATTCATGGAGGCAGACTTGCTACTTTTCTACCGGATATGTATCTATCAAGAATGGATATTAATTTGATCAGACCTCTGATTTATGCTTATGAAAGTGATATTTCTAAAACTGTAAATGATTTAAAAATACCAATTGTAAATTCCGGGTGTAGTAACGATGGTAATACTGAGCGAGATAATATTAAAAATTTACTGGAAAACATCTATGATATCTATAAATGTAAAGAAAACTTTCAATTAATGTTAAGAAATTATAAAAAAGTTCAAATATTCAAACCGGAAGAAAAAGAATCTATCGATTAAATAGATTCTTTTTTAAATTACTCTGCTACTTTGACAAATACATCTCCTGATTTAGAAGATAATATATCAGTATCCAATCTTAATTCATTAATAGATAATATGGTAACTGCAAAAACATCAGGTTCCTTACCATCTGTCCAAACAGACTTGAATGCGTATTTTCTATTTTGCCATTTCATACTGGTGTTAGAAATACGATAGTATTCTTTAAGCAATGCTTCTTTGATTGTACCACCTGCAAGATAAAATTCATGTAATTCAAATTTCCAGTTTTCATGCATTATTATGTAACTTCCATTTGCTTTATTGACATATACACCTTCAAAATTAGAATTTCTGCTACTGTCAACCATTTCGTTATTAAATATATTATAACTACTTCCATCCCAGTACAACTCATAATATTGAACATAAACATCTTTAACATATTTATAGCGTTCTTCATAAGTTACTTTGTATTGTTCATATAAACCGGTACCTAAATATTCAACTTTGGTAACAATTTTTCCTGGCTTGATATCTTCAATGAAATAGGCTACATTTTGTTCAGTACTGTTAAATTTCTGTTTAGCAGGAGCTGTATAACCGTAATCAGCGGCTTTTTTATTTGGATCATAGTTTTTACTCAGAGTTGTTTCCCCTTCCGATGATTCTCCATTAGAACTTTCGCCTGATTCTCCATTAGAACTTTCACCTGATTCTCCATTAGAATTTTCACCTGATTCTCCACTGGAATCGCCATCAGAAATAACATTGATAACTACCTTCTGCAATTCAAGATTTCCATTTGTGACGACAGCTTCTCCATCATATTGGGCAGTGTATTTTCCATCACTTGAAACGAATTTAACAATAAATTTGACTAAGTTATCTTCTACTTCCTTTGAAACTAGTGAATATGTGCCACTCATTGAAGAAGTAACATTTTTATCAACACCATCAAGTAACTCTTTTAACATGCTTGGAGTAATTTCCTTCATTACATGACTGCTATCGACAATTTCAAAACTTTCTATTACCCATCCTTCTTCCGTGGCAATGGANTTTACTTGATATTTGGCCTGATAATCAAACAATGACGAACTTCCGTTATAGCTTACAATAAGATCATCAGTCTTTTTATCACAGGTTCTTGAAACTATTGTGTAAGTACCAGTAAAACTAT